>PJUJ01000096.1_pt1 | contig 77715 bp, 70 predicted proteins | sample 1512321 | NCBI WGS metagenome assembly PJUJ01 (sample SAMN08177669, study PRJNA422409) | Feces metagenome, whole genome shotgun sequencing project. | isolation source: Chicken feces enriched on filter paper: beechwood xylan treatment | host: Gallus gallus | place: USA: Madison | collected 2015-01-15 | reverse complement strand
TAAGGTAAGGTAAGGTAAGGTAAGGTAAGGTAAGGTAAGGTAAGGTAAGGTAAGGTAAGGTAAGGTAAGGTAAGGTAAGGTAAGGTAAGGTAAGGTAAGGTAAGGTAAGGTAAGGTAAGGTAAAAACAAAAGCGGCTATCCGATTGGATAGCCGCTCTATATTGTTTACTAAATAAATTGAATTACTCAGCAACTACTTCGAAAGGAACTTGAACTTTCACTTCTTTGTGTAAGTTTAAGTTTGCGATGTATTCACCTACTTCTTTAGGCTCTACTTCGAAAGTGATACGACGACGATCTACATCAAAACCTTTTGCTTTCAACGCATCAGCAATTTGGATGCTGTTTACTTTACCAAAGATTTTACCAGATTCACCTGCTTTAGCACCGATAGAAAGTTTAATAGCTTCCAATTTACCAGCTAATTCAGTTGCGTCTTTTTTGATTTTATCTTGTTTGAACTGAGCTTGTTTGATGTTCTCAGCTAAAACTTTTTTTGCAGATACAGTCGCTTGAATAGCAAATCCTTGTGGGATTAAGTAGTTACGACCGAAACCTGGTTTTACATTAACGATATCATTTTGCTCACCTAAGCCTTTGATATCTTGTTTTAAAATTACTTCCATTTTCTATCGTCCTCCTTATTTAATTGCATCAGCTAAGTAAGGTAACAAACCGATGTGACGAGCACGTTTAACAGCTTGAGCTACTTTACGTTGAAATTTCAAAGATGTACCAGTTAAACGACGAGGTAAGATTTTACCTTGATCATTTACGAATTTCATCAAGAAGTTAGCATCTTTATAATCGATATATTTGATACCATTCTTTTTGAAACGACAGTATTTTTTACGGTTGTCCTCTACTTTAGGAGCAGTTACGTATTGGATATTTTCGTTAGCCATTAGTTTGCGCCCTCCTCAGTTTTAGTTTCAGCTTTTTTGTTGAATGCACCGCTACGTTTTTTCTCGTTGTATGCTTTAGCATGTTTGTCTAAGCTTACAGTCAAGAAACGCATAATGCGCTCATCACGTTTGTATTCAACCTCTAATTTATTGATTAATTCACCTGGAGCCTTGAATTCAGTTAAGTGATAAAATCCAGTAGTTTTTTTCTGGATTGGATACGCTAATTTTTTCAAACCCCAATTGTCTTCAGCGACAATCTCGGCTCCGCCTTCTGTTAAGATGCTTTTAAATTTTGCGATTACTTCTTTCGCAGCATCATCAGAAAGCAACGGGGTAAGAACGATTACAGATTCGTACTGTTGCATTTTGTTAATTAATTTTGTTATTTAAAAATCCACATTTGTGGAAGTGCAAAGGTAGGTATTATATTGTTATGTTGCAATGCCTTGAAGCAAAAAAGTTTAGATCTGTTTGAGGGATCTAAACTTTTCTCAGCCGAATTCGGCAATATCTTAGTTCAATTTCTTTAATTCTTCTTTGATAGCTCCTTGTACGTTCTCGCCAACAGGTACCAAAGGAAGACGTAGGATGTCTTTTCCAATACCTAATTCCTGAAGGATGTATTTTACTCCTGCTGGATTTCCTTCAATAAAACATAAGTCTGTGATCTTGAGCAAATCATTGTGTATTGGTCTGGCTTCGCTATATTTACCCTCGGTACATAATCTCGCCAGTGTAGCAACCTTTTTTGGTAAAGCGTTTCCGATCACTGAAATGATGCCTGAAGCACCGAGAGACATCATTGGCAATGTAACCGGATCATCCCCTGAGATCAATAGAAAACCAGCTGGTTTATCCCGTAGAATTTCACTGAACTGAGCAAAATTTCCAGAGGCTTCTTTGATTGCTACGATATTGGAAAAGTCGTTAGCCAATCGCAATGTTGTCTGTGCTGTTATATTGCTTCCTGTACGTCCTGGTACATTGTATAAGATAATCGGCAGCGGAGAGGCTGTTGCGACAGCTTTATAATGTTGGTAAATTCCTTCTTGTGTTGGTTTATTGTAGTAGGGAGATACCGATAGAATAGCACAGAAACCTGTAGGATCAAATTGTTTGATCTGTTCAACAATTTCAGCAGTATTGTTTCCACCGATACCTGCAACTAAAGGAAGTCTACCGTTCACGCGCTTGACGGTAAAATCCCAGATGCGCTTTCGTTCATCATTGGTTAAAGTGGCAACTTCTCCAGTTGTACCTAAAGAAACCAAATAGTCCATACCTTCGTTGATCTGTAAGTCAATTAGCTGACCCAATGCTTCGAAATCAACAGATTCATCTGAGTTAAAAGGAGTGACTAATGCTACTCCTGCGCCGTGAAGCTCGTTCATCTTGTTTTTGTATTTATATAAATTTAATTAAAAAACTTAATTGTGATCAATGAGTTGAAATAGTTCTGTGTCATTAATCATGGGGATACCTAATTTTTCTGCTTTAGCTAATTTAGAAGGCCCCATTTTATCTCCTGCCACGAGATAACTTAATTTGGCGGAAATCGCTGATAACATCTTCCCACCGTTACTCTCAATCAGAGCTGCTAATTCTTCACGCGAATGATTTGGAAATACGCCGGATATCAAGAAAGTCTTTCCTTCCAGCGAGTTGCTCGCTAGAATAATTTCCTTTTCCTCCATTTCAAAATTTAAACCGTAATTTCTTAACGCTGCAATCTGTTGTTGGTGAATTGGATTGTCCAAGTATTCTTTGACACTCTCCGCAATGCGACGTCCAATGTCCTGCACCCCTTCGATTTCCTCAACGGAGGCTTGTGCCAAGGCATCAATATTTTTAAAATGCTGTGCCAATTTTTTCGCAATGGTTTCACCTACGTGACGGATTCCGAGCGAGAATAGTACTTTTTCAAATGGTTTTTCCTTTGACTTTTCGATGCCATTAAGCATGTTATCTATGGATTTCTGACCGAAGCGTTCAAGCTGCTGTAGATCCGCCTGATGGTCTTTTAGGCCATAGATATCAACGATATTATGCAATAAGCCTTTTTTAAAGAAGCTGTCCACTGTTTCATCGCCCATTCCTTCGATGTCCATCATCTTACGTCCAATGAAATGCTGCATTTTACCGACGATTTGCGGAGGACATCCAGTTTCATTAGGACAATAATGTACGGCTTCGCCTTCTTGTCGTACAAGTGCTGTACCACATTCTGGGCAGGATGTAGGGTATGAAAAAGCAATTGCATCTGACAGTCTTTTGTCGAGATTTACACCTATAATTTTAGGGATAATCTCTCCGCCTTTTTCTACATAAACTGTATCACTTTCGTGCAGGTCCAATCGAGCTATTTCATTTGCATTATGCAATGATGCCCGTTTGACGGTCGTGCCGGCCAGTTGGACAGGCTGAAGGTTAGCGACTGGTGTGACAGCGCCTGTACGTCCAACTTGATAGCTAATCGTATTAAGTATGGTTTCTACACGCTCGGCTTTGAATTTATAAGATATTGCCCAACGGGGATTTTTGGCGGTAAAGCCAAGTTCTTCTTGTTGTGCATAATCATTTACTTTAATGACGATCCCATCGATTTCATAACCTAGATTGTGACGTTCCACATCCCAATAATCGATAAATGCGAAAACGTCTGTCAACGTGCTGCATTTTCTGCTATGTTCGCTCACGTGGAATCCCCATTCTTTGACGTGGCTTAAACTATTCCAATGGTCGTGAAACAGGTTGGTTCTGTTATCGCAGTACAGAAAGTAAAGGAAACAGTCCAATGGTCGTTTCGCTACTTCAGCCGAATCTTGGAGCTTGATCGTTCCAGAAGCAAAATTTCTTGGGTTTGCATAAGTTTGCTCTTCATTATCCTCGCGTTCCTTATTCAGGCGGAGAAAAGCAGATTTATGCATAAATATTTCACCCCGTATTTCGAATTGATCGGGATAATCTCCTTCTTTGAGTTTAATTGGAATAGAACGGATGGTTTTAATGTTGTTGGTCACTACATCGCCTTGGGTACCATCGCCCCGGGTGACCGCTTTACTCAGCCGGCCATTTTCATAGGTCAGGCTGATTGATAAACCGTCAAATTTCAATTCACAAACATATTCAAACTGATCGCCGATGATTTTGCGGATTCGCTGATCGAAGTCAAATAATTCCTCCTGACTGTATGTATTGCCTAAGGATAGCATTGGCCAGCGGTGTTTTTCCGTCTGAAATCGGGAGGTTATATCTCCACCGACACGCTGTGTAGGGGAATTGGGGTCGGCAAAGTCGGGATATTGAGCTTCCAGCGCTTCGAGTTCCTTTAATTTAAGGTCGAAGTCGTAGTCCGAAATAACACTATTTGCCAATACATAGTATTGATAGTTATAATGGTTAAGCTCTGCCGTTAAGTCTTTTATCTTTTTTTCAATATCCATCACCAACATTTTGCAAAATTACAAATAAAAAGTACGTTTAAATAAAATAAATAAATAATCTTGTCATAATGACTGCTTTATTTTTAAAATGCGTTTTTCTGCATTTTGTCTTCTAGCGAAATAAGCTATTATTTAAAATCCTTTGAATTTAGCTGAGAAAATTTATGTTTGTTATTCGTGTAGAAATCAATAATTATCGATTTGGTGTAATGCCCTTGTTTATTTTCTTTCGCCTTGTATTTTTTTCGTTTTTTAGCGTTTTTGAAGATATTCAAGAAGAAATACTGATGTGCTCGGCTGATTGCCCAAGCATCTTTGGGTTTTCTGTCGATGAGAAATTTAGCAAGGGCAGCAAAGTCAAACCAAAGTCTCATAAAAATAATCCATACCGCTTTGCCCAGTGGCAGGTTTTTTTGCAGCATGACCATATTATTCCTAAAATTAAGATATGTTTTTTTTGGGTTGCTGGCATTAAGTGTTCCACCTCCAACATGATAAACGATCGACCTAGGGCAGTAACCAATACCGTAGCCCATCCTTTTCAATCGCCAACATAGGTCAATTTCTTCCATGTGGGCAAAGAAATCTTCGTCAAGACCATTGGCCTCTTTCCAAGCTTCCGAGCGGATAAAAAGTGCGGCTCCGGATGCCCAAAAGATCTCGGATTCTGCATCGTATTGTCCTATATCATCTTCTACTTCATGTAGAATTCTACCTTTGCAGAAGGGAAAACCGAAGTAATCGAGATAACCGCCTGCGGCTCCCGCGTGTTCAAACTTTTGTTTGTTATGGAAGGAACGTATTTTGGGTTGTGCGGCCGCCAACGACGGATTTCTTTCTAGGTATTCAATGACCGGTTCAATCCAATTTTGGCTCACTTCGACATCCGAATTGAGCAGTACATAGTAATCCGCATCTACGCGTTGCAGTATTTTGTTATAGCCCCCTGCGAAGCCATAGTTTTTGTCATTCTCCAGTACAGTAATCGTTGGATAGTATTGTTTGACAAATGAAATTGAATCATCATCGGAGGCATTGTCTCCAATGACAAATTCAACATTCGGATACGAACTATTATATACGGATGGCAAAAATTTTTCCAGGAAAAATCGACCATTCCAATTTAGGATAACGACAGCTACTTTGGGTAATTTACTCATTTTCTACGTTTTCTTTTCCAGCGATTATGTGACCATAACCAATATTCTGGGTTTTCACGGATAAGCTGTTCAGCAAATTGATTATGTAAATCGGTGATTTCGTGTTCTCCGGCACCTGTTGGATCTTCTATTAAAGTAACGAATTTACAGAAATATTGCCCTCTTTTGGGCTTTCTGCCGATATAGCAATAGACCACAGGCGCTTTACTTATTCTAGAAAGTCTTTCGGCTCCTGTATAGACCAATGTTTCCTGATTTAACCAATTAATAAAATAATCGGAATCTGAATACAGCGGTGTTTGATCGGCAACGAGTATACTGATATTGGGCTGGCCTTTCAACTTTACGATATGACGGAGTATTTGTTTCATTGGTACCATTTCGGCGCCAAACCTTCCTCGCATATCATTGTATACTGTATCAATATCTTTATTATTGAGTGGTTTGTATACAATCAAAGTAGGGAAATTTGTAATTAAGCTTAAGCGATGAATGCCAAGTTCCCAGTTGGCATAATGTGAAGTTACTCCAATAACGTTTTTACCCGCATCGAGGTGCCTTGTCAATTCCTCTTCATTTTCAAGAGTCATTTTTTTCTTCACTTCCTCAGCTGTAATCGTTTTCAGTTTGATTGATTCGATAAGTAGATCCGGAAAAAAACGGTAAAACTTTTTGGCAATAACCAAACGTTCTTTATCCGTTTTTTCTGGAAAAGCATTCTTTAAGTTTTGAAATACAATGTTCTTTCTATATCCAATAATATAGTAGAGTATGTAATAAAGCCCATCGGAAATCAAATATAGAAACCAATAGGGGAGAAGAGAGATAATATAGATTAATGCGTTTAACGCTTTTTGTTTCATGCTATAGCTAAAATTCCCAGTGTTCTTTACAAATATCCTTAATTTAAGTTATTTTTGCGTCACTTATAACAAAAATCATCAGTTTTTATGGAATCGCAGTTATTACTTCCGGCATGTTATCTTCCACCAATATCTTATTTTCATACGATACAAGAGCATAATCTCCCATTAGTTATCGAGAAATATGAACATTTTCAAAAGCAAAGTTATCGTACGCGGGCACGCATTGCTTCTGCAAATGGTGTGCAGGATTTGATCGTGCCCATTCAGCATGGCAATAAAGATCGTGTTCCTATGAAAGATATCCGGATAAGTTATGAGTTTGATTGGCAGCGTCTACATTGGTTAAGTATTCAGACAGCTTATCGGAGTTCGGCTTATTTTGAATACTATGAAGATGATTTTAAACGGTTTTACGAGGAGAAGTTTGACTACCTTGTGGATTTTAATGTAGCCCAGTTGGAACTTATCCTGAGGTCGGTCAAACTTAAACGATCGATAGCCTTTACAGAAGAGTATATTACGGCTGGGGACGATCGCATTGATTATCGGCAGATCATACATCCTAAAAAAGAAAGTATATTGAGTCATCCTAAAGAATATTATCAAGTATTTTCTGATAAAAATGGATTTTACCCAGATTTAAGCATTATCGATTTATTGTTCAATCAAGGGCCTCAATCAAAAAGTTATCTGTAGCCTTGGATTTTCTGAACAAAATGCGTTTAATATTGTTGTTATTCAGTATTGAACGCATTTAAATGAAACAATTTCTACTAACTTTCATCTTACTGTTTACTTTTTGGACTTGTGCGATTGCTCAGGGCGGTGCTGACACCATTCATTACCGTAAAGTTTACTATTGGGGTACGACGGGAATGGGATTTCCGATCGGTAAGACTAAAGCGATCCTCTCGCCAAAGTTTTCCGGTAGTATCGGTTTGGATATCTCCCTCAAAAATCCAATGTTTTTTGTGTCTCCCACACTTTATACCCTTTCATTCAAATACAAGCAGCGATTGGCCGACCCCAATTATGCCTATCGTATAGAGGATGCAAATACCAGCTTCTATACCTTTGCATTTTCCGGGGGTATTAGAAAGCAGATGCGGCGATTAAATGTCTATGGTTTTGCTGGCCCGGGTGTGGGACTGGCAAGCGAACCACGGGCAAATGTGATGGCGGACCAAAAGCTGATTAAGATGGAGAATAAAAATCACCTGAATTTCTCAAGCAAAATAGGAGCTGGTGCAGATTATAAGTTTAACGGTTTCTTCTTAGGTATTGAGCTTGGATACCTCCATAACTTTAGGAAGATACAGGATACTCCTGTGAATATTTTTACAGTTATGGTCGGGTTAAAGTCTGATATTACGCAAATTGGCGACAAAGTCATCGATGTCATTGGCATCGATGGATCTATCAGCGGTAAAAAAGAAAAAAAGTAAATTATTGTTTTAAGACCTGAATGGTGTCGCCAACATGCGCTTCAGCATCACTACCAGTTTTTTTAACTTTTTCCGTTTGTTCAACTGCTACCGCAAATGTCGATGGTATGATGCCTGCACCAAATTTGATTGCATAAAACTTGGTAAATTCGGCACCAAAGTACAAAATGGCAGCCGAATAATAGATCCATAATAACATCACGATGATAGATCCTGCAGCTCCGTAAAAGCTTGCCGTGGAGGACAGATTCAAATAAATCGAGATGCCGTACCTGCCTAACATGAAAAGTAAACCTGTAAAAATGGCACCACCAAGCATGTCTCTAAATTTTACTTTGGCGTCCGGAAGGAAGGAAAAGATAAAGCCGAATAAAATGACAATAACCGAAAATGTGATACCCGTATTGACCCATGAAATGAGGGCAATCGGAATAAAAGGGAAATAAGTCATGACTAGATTGGTTACTGCAACGATAAGCCCGTTGATCATCAGTGAGGCGATTAATAAAAAGCCAAGGGCAATCACGATGGAAAAAGAAATCAGTCTGTTGATGATTAATTTTAGCCACCCTTTTTTTGGTTTCGGTTTTACTTTCCAGATATTGTTTATCGAATCCTGTATATCAACAAATAAGGTGGTGGAGGACAGAATTAATGTTACGATACCTATCGTGATCCCCATATTAGATTTATTCTCAAAAGTGATTTTTTGAAGATATGACTGAATCTGTGTCGTCACATCCTGACCAAAGAGAACCATGACTTCCTCGAGTACCTGATCCTGCGCTGAAGATCCACTTTGAAGATGTTCACCATAAAAGAAGCCTATACACCAAATAACGATCATGAGAAGTGGGCCGATCGAAAAGACTGTATAGTAAGCTAATGAAGCACTTTTCTTCATACATTTATCATCGTTGAATCCATTAAATGCATCGACGAGGACATGCCAAATATTTTTCCAGTATCCGAGCGTAAATAAATCTCGTAGTGTTACGTGCTTCATAATAAGATGGTCACCTCCAATAATCGTGCAAATTGTTACTCTTGGTTTTGTTCCTGGTACAATTTGTCGATTGCGGCTTCGTTCTCTTTTAAAATAATTTTTCGTTTTAAACTCAGTTTTGGCGTTAATTGACCGTCATTGATTGTCCATTCCTTTGGAAGAAGAATAAATTTCTTGACAATTTCCCAATGGCCAAAGTTAGTGGATAATCGGTCAATTTCCTCTTGGTATTTTTGGATTACTTCCGGATTTTTAATCATTTCCTCGTTGGAAACTGTGGTAATACCTTTTTGGCTCGCCCATTTGGACAGGACATCAAATGCAGGTATGATTAAAGCACCCGGGAATTTTCTGTTTTCGCCAAAAACCATGACTTGTCCGATCAGGGTAGATTCCATTAGTTTATTTTCAATGGATTGCGGAGCGATATATTTACCGCCTGCAGTCTTGAACATTTCCTTCTTCCGATCGGTTATTTTTAGGAAGCCATCCGATGTTATTTCTCCAATGTCGCCTGTCTTGAAGAATCCATTATCGTCAAAAGCGTCTTTGGTTGCTTCTTCATTTTTATAATATCCTGTGGTGATACTAGGACCTTTTACTAAGATCTCACCATCTGAAGCAATTTTAACTTCTAAATTTTTGAGTGGTTTACCTACGGTTCCAAATTTCAATCCATTGGGTAGGTAGGAGTTTACCGCAATTACGGGGGAGGTTTCAGTTAAACCATAACCTTCGAGCACTTTAAGACCAGCAGCCCAGAATACACGCGCTAAACGTTCTTGAAGTGCAGCACCACCTGATACGATAATTTTAATATTTCCGCCAAGTGCTTCTTGCCACTTAGAAAATATGAGTTTTCTAGCGATTGCAAGTTTGATATTGTAAAAAGGGCCATTATGTTCTGGTTCTTGAAATTTTAATCCTAGATCAACAGCCCAGAAGAAAATTTTCTTTTTAATCCCCGTTAAGGCTTTCCCTTTTTCAATGATCTTGTCGTATACTTTTTCCAGTACACGCGGTACTGTGGTGAAGACATCCGGTTTGACATCGTTGATGTCGGCAACAACATTGTCTATGGTTTCTGAAAAATAAATCTGGATTCCTTTAGAATAGTACATGTATACCACCATGCGTTCAAAAATATGGCATAGCGGAAGAAAGCTTAGTGCCGTTTTAAAATCCGACCGGATCAGGTGGTTGCAGGCCAAGACGTTACTGTAAACGTTTTTATGCGATAAATAGACTCCCTTTGGGCGTCCCGTTGTCCCCGAGGTGTAGATTAAAGTTAACAGGTCATCTTCACTAACTGCATCACGAAGCGAACCGAGGTTGGTTGAATCATCTTTAGCGGTTTCGATGAATGTTTTTAACTGTGTATAATTTTCAATCGCATCAAATGTATACAATTGTGGGTGAATGCCATGTTCCTTGATCGCTTGCTCAATACGCTCTGTTAATTCTTTGTTGCTAACAAATAAAACGTTGACGTCTGAATCGTTTACAATAAAGGAGAGATCCTGTGCTGATAAAGTTGGATAGAGGGGCACTGTTGCGAGGCCTATTTGATTGCAGGCAAAATCGACCAAATTCCATTCGGGTCTGTTGCCAGACATAATTCCCACCCGGTCGCCTTTTTTAAGGCCTAGCTTTAGCAACGCCCTGCTTAAGGAGTCAATAGCATCTGTATACTCTTTGGTAGAATAAGTTTTCCATTGGCCATTTCCATCTCGACCTGCCACCATGATGTCCTTTGCGTATTTTTCTTTATATAAGGTTATAAAGTCAAAAATTCTGCCCATATCGCTTGAGTTTATTTGGTTATTACTACATGCTGTATTGTCTTAAATATAAAAAAAATATCATAAATAAAGTTGGATAATTCCGCATTAATGTCATAACAAATTAAACATTGTGTCGTTATAGCTGTAAACAATATTTTCTCTGCCAAAAAGGTTCTTTGAAAGGGAAAGTGTAGACAAATTGTATGGTATGAAGTGCAATTATATTGCATATAAAAAGCAATTTATCTATGTTTGGAAAAATGTAAAGCAAAAAAGCGTACGATTTTTATGAAAAAAATATTTTTGGCTGTCGGTGGAATACTGATGTTTGGTGCATTATCCAATAAGGCGCAGGCTCAATTGGATAATAGAGGTGCTATTGGTGGACGATTTGGGTCTGCTCAGGGAATTACGTATCGTCATACGCTTAACTCGGACCATGCATTGGAAGCTATTATGAGTATTCAGAGTAATTCTGATTTTCGCCGTTTCCGCGTTGTGGGCTTATATGAAATCTATAAACCATTGACTGCTGGGTTTAATTGGTATTATGGTTTTGGTGGCAGTATCGGTTCTTATAAGGAAAAAGACAAAATTATCGATGGTCAGCGTCATTCTTTTGATTCACAGCTTAATCTAAGTATTGACGGTATCGTAGGTATTGAATATAATATTCCGCAGGCACCGTTTCAAATCTCATTGGATGTAAAACCTTATTTCGATTTTCTAAACGAATCCAGTATCAAATTATTTGATCCGATCGGTTTTTCGGTAAGATATAAATTTTAAAAAAAAATAGCGGGATTTCCCGCTATTCTTTTTTAATGCGAATACTTCGATGTTAAGCCATCCAGATTTTACCGAGCAATTCCTGTAGAAAGGTTTGTTCTTTGAGCGGACGGATTTCGTATATCTTTTTATTGCTCTTTCTGATCTGAACAGGGATTTCACGCACTAAACCATCTCTTGCCACGAGGAAGTTTAATGTTTCCCCCTCTTTGGCATGTTGAACAATGAAATCAATTTCCTTGTCTTTCACATCGAGCCTGTTATTATTAATGGCAATCAGTTCGTCTTTTACACTTAATCCGGCATCATACGCACCAGAGCCTTTTTCCACTGTTGCTACCGAAATCAACCCGTCCACTTTATTGGTCGTAATGCCGAGTGTCAATGTGTTGTTATCAATATTGGTATCCACAATTTCATAACCAACGAGATTAAAATAATCGTTATATTCGAGTTCTCCGTCCTGATGAGCAGCATTGAAAATATCGTCCAGCGAAGTGCCTGCGATACGCTCAGCAAGGCTTCTCAATTCATTTTCTTCAAATCCACGATCAAGTTTTAGGAAGAACTCCTCATAAGCTTCGCGAATGACATCGTCCAATTTTAGTCTACCTTCTGTAGCGGCAATAATTTTAATATCCAACAATGCTGTCAGCATTGCCCCTTTGTTGTAATAGGAAATACCCGAATTCATCGAATTTTCATCAGGCCTATAATATTTAATCCAGGTATCGAAACTTGAGGCGGCGGCAGACTGTATCGCATGCCCCGGGCGGTTTAATACAATGTTGAAATCGTTAGCTAGCAAAGCGAGGTACTCTTTTTCATCATAGAATCCACAGCGTTTAATAATTAAATTATCATAGTACGAAGTAAATCCTTCCATGATCCAGAGGCCGGTGGTATAATTTTCAGCATCGTAATTAAAAGGGCCTAAGGCTTTTGGGCGTAGCCGTTTTACATTCCAGAGGTGAAAATATTCATGTGCAACGAGGCTTAAATAATTTTTGTAGCTCGTTTCATTTAGATATGCATTTCTGGAGGCACCCAATACGGTTGAATTGAGATGCTCTAGACCACCACCTCCAGATTGGTAGTTGTGGGTAATAATGACATATCGTTCATTTGGGTTTGAACCCCAAATGCGGGTTTCTTCTTCAACGATTCTTGTAATGTCTCTTGTGAGGCGTTCTTTATCATAGCTGCCACCTCCGACCATGGCACATTCGTGTTCGACACCGGCCGCCTGAAATTTCCAGATATCCTGGTTCCCAGCTTCGATGGGTGTATCGTAGAGCACATCAAAATTTGCAGCATAAAATTTATGCTCTTCAATTTGTTCGAGTCCTGTGGAGATACTTGCCCAAGTGTCCTTTAGATTTATGCGGACAGTTGAAGGATTGTCAATACGACCATCCATATACAAGAAAGTTGCAGTGGGGACGATGAAAGCATGGTCGCTATCGAAAAAGTTTGTTCGAACCGAAACTTCAAAACCGTATACCGCGTAGATGACTTCGATTTGATCCAAGGATTCGGTGGATATGCGCCAGGTGTTTTTGGAAATTTTCTGATGAGAAATTGTATTTCCTGTTTTGTCAAGTGATCGGAATCGTTCTACGTTTTTAGCGTATTCGCGAATTAAATAAGATCCAGGGGACCAGACCGGCATTTTTAGATCGACATAAGGCTGATTGAGCTTTTCGATGCTCATTTTTACTTCGATATAATGTGCTTGTACTTCTGAAAATGATACCTCAAAATGTATTTCAGGTATGTTTAAATGGTCACTGTCCATGCAAAATGATTTTAGTATGAGCTTACAAAATTAAAAGTATCGTAAGCTTAACCAAACAAAAAAATATATTGTTGGTTCTATAATTACGATAAGTACTACGATTTGCCATGTTGTTTAAAAGAAAAAATAATCATACCGACGACAGTTAATAGTACCCTCCAATATACATGTTTTTTCTTTAAAGTGTTTCATGTTATTGGTTAGGAAGAGCCTTTAGTTCACTTTTATAGCTGTTGATGTCTGCGACATCTGGAGGGTTTTATAGGGAGAATTGATTGAAAAATTGTTGATCATTATCGTTGTATAGGATTGCGGATCGGTTCTAATCGGATTGGGTGATACAGCAAAAAATCTGTTTTTTATCAGAATTTTTGCTAAGTTTGATACAGTAGTTTATCGGGGGAAAATAATCAAGAATTTGTATGATCTTAGTTGTTGATAGCGGCTCTTCAAAGTCGGATTGGAAGTTGGAATTGCCAGATAGTGCGCCTATCTCATTCAGTACAAATGGACTCAATCCTTTTTTTGTCAATGAGAAGGAAATTACACGTGTCATTAAGGAAATACCCGAAATTATTCCTTATGCTGATGAAGTTACCGAATTGTATTTTTTTGGCGCGGGATGCATCACACCTGATCGTAGAGAGATGGTTTCGAATGCATTGACTCCTTTGTTCGAAAATGCTTACATTTCCGTTGAGAATGATCTTTTTGGAAGTGCCTTAGCGACCTGTGGTAATAAAAAAGGCTATGTGGCGACACTAGGAACTGGATCGGATTTGAGTTTCTTTGATGGGGAGGAGCTGTTGCCTTCGCATAATGGAAACGGCTATGTATTGGGGGATGAAGGTTCGGGCGCTTATTTTGGAAAAAATTTGGTCAGACTTTTCTTATACGGGCGTATGCCAAAGGATCTCAACGAAAAATTTGCGAATAAATATAGGATCAATAAGGAGATCGTAATAAAAAATGTTTATCAGAAAGAGCGGCCTAATGCTTTTTTAGCATCTTTTGCTCCTTTTATGTCAGATAATATTACACACCCTTTTATTATTGATTTGGTAAAGAGCGGGTTTGAAGAATTTGTTCAGGCTTCGATTTTGACCTATCCAGACTATAATAAATATGAATGTCACTTTGTGGGTTCTATTGCTTATAGTTTTGATTTAATTTTACGGGAAGTCTGTGAAACGCATCAGATAAAGGTGGGGACGATTTTAAAATCACCTATTAATGAACTGTTTGATGCAGTATTGGAAAGAGAAAGTAATTCATTGTTAAGTCTTTAAAAATAATTAAATATGATTATTGCAACAATTATGGTGTATATGTCAATGTTATTTGGCAATCCCAATTTTTATGATTTTAAGTTTACGACACTTGAAGGCCAGGAAGTGAAAATGTCAGATTTTAAAGGAAAGAAAATATTGATCGTGAATACAGCATCTAAATGTGGGTTCACAAAACAGTATAAAGATCTGGAGGAATTGCACAAAACCTTTGGCGATAAGCTCGTTATTATCGGTTTTCCTGCAAATAATTTTGGGCAACAAGAGCCTGGGTCAAACGCTCAGATTCAGGAGTTTTGTGAACAAAATTATGGTGTTGATTTTTTGATGGCTGAGAAGGTCGATGTAAAGGGAGATCAGATTTCACCCTTATTTAAGTATCTAACAGCGCAGGAGAATCCGGATTTTAAAGGCGAGATCAAATGGAACTTTGAAAAGTTTCTGATAGATGAAAATGGTAACCTTGTACACCGTTTCCGTTCAGCGACCAATCCGTTAGATCCAGCTATTGTAAATTGGGTGGAAAACAAGAAATAAGAATAGTAATAAAACAAAAAAAGCTGCACGACTGCAGCTTTTTTTGTTTTATTACTATTTAAGGAATCCTAAAGCCCATGATTTTCTTATAAATCCCGGGTAAAAGCGAGCGATTTTACCTGTATGGCTTTTGTTTATTTGATGTGAATTGTTACTTATTTGATATATGTATTATACAACGCTCTTATACAGTCCTTAAGCAAAGGGTTGAAGTTATCGCTATCAGGAATATTGCAGCCATTTGTGATGACAATAAAGCCATATTTCTTCGCAGGATTGAAAAACATGGCGCTATAAAGTCCGTAGGCCGAGCCTGTATGTCCTGTCAACGTAATTCCCGGAACAATTTTAGAGTTGTTCATAATGGCCAATCCATAGCCAGATTCCTTATTTACGGCTGTCTGCATTATCTTCGCATACTTTTTACTGATGATGTTTCTTCCCTGACTATGACCGTAATTCATATGCATCATCATATATCTAGCTAAATCCAAGGTAGATATTTTCATCCCGCCTGTTGGCGAAAGTGTAGGCGTGGTGTAACCCAAAATATATTGATTAAGTTCTTCCCTCCGTGGATTATACGCACTAGGTTCTTCATGCGGAGTTCCCTTTCCGTCAAAGGAATATAAAGAAACAAATCTACTTTGGTCCAAAGAGTCTATGCAATAACCGCCATATAGATTGAGCGGTTTGAGGATATGGGTAACAATATAGCTATCTACCCGTTTATTGGTTAGTTTCTCGAGAACTGCGCCTGCCATATTAAAATTGAGATTGCAATACTGGTATTGTGTACCTGGTTCATAGGGATTGTACGAATCTTTCCAGTTTGGGTTTTTGGTCGGGTTAATAACATCAAGATTAAAATAACCGTTTTTATCGTTGATACTGGAGGTATGAGAAAGGACCATCCGAAGTGTGATTTTTTTGTCTGGGAAATTGGGATTTCTGATTGGAAACCCAATCAGATCACCAAAGTCGTCGTCCAGCTCGCACCGCCTATCTGCTATTAATTGCATAAATGATGTTGCGGTGAATGATTTTGAAATTGAAGCGATTCTAAAGAGATCATTTTCCCCAAGAGCCGTTTTTGCCTCCAAATTTTTGTAACCGTAATTTTTGTGGAACGCAATCTCGTTGTTTTTAACTACGACAACGCTAAGCCCAATTGCATCATACCGCTGCATAATTTCTGTTAAATCATGGTCGATTGGTGTATGCTGTCCAAACAAGTTGCTGGGAAAAAACAAGAAAATCAGGGAAAAGAGTAGGAGAGGATGCTTTCTCATAGAATCGATAAGTTGGAGTGTTAGTTATGGTATAAATGTAAGAAATCTACGCGATTAATTGGAATAAGCCCCTTATTAACTTATCCCCAGTATAAAGCTATGATACCGAGTTATCTAGGTGAAAGCTATTTTTATTTAAAACTATTCTAAACAATAAAATATTATTGTATGTTTGCGCCGATAAATAATTTTTACAACTCACAATTTATTAACATGAAAAGATCTTTTCTAGGACTTGTTTTAAGTCTAGGATTGGTAGGAGCAATTCATTTGGATGCATCGGCACAAAGTAAGGGGATACATGGCCGAGTTAAAACCAAAGATGGTGTACCAATTGAATCGGCGACGGTAACGATAGTTTCTTTAGGCAGGTCGACTTCGACTTCCGACGATGGAAGCTTTCATTTTTCTAATCTCCCAGATGGAACCTATACTATTCGGATCAAAAGTATCGGAAATGGTGCTGAGGAGCGTACTATTGAGGTTAAAAATGGAAAGGCGACAGCTATTAATGTTGCTTTGAATATCTCTGAATCTCAATTGGAGCAAGTGGAAGTTGTGGGCTACAATTCGCATAACAGTAAAACCGTTAATGTCGGTAAGGCAGGGATTATTGATAGGGATCTGCCTCAGAGTGTACAAATTATAAATGAACAGGTGATTTCTGATCAACAGGTCAATCGCTTAAGTGATGCGCTTAAAAATGCAAATGGTGTCGCTATGGGGGCGAATAGGCGGTGTAAATGAAAACTTCTACGCGAGAGGATATAGTTTAGGAGGAAATAATATATTTAAGAATGGTGCACGAACCAACAATGGTGGTTCGATAGAGGCAAGTACTTTGGAGTCTGTGGAGATTCTAAAAGGTAGCTCGGCCTTGTTGTATGGAGGAGTATCCGGGGGGGCTGTTGTCAATTTAGTTACAAAAAAGCCGAAGTTTTATTATGGGGGGGAAGCTTCGATGCGTGTTGGAAGTTACGACTTTTATAAACCAACCGTAGATGTATATGGACCTATCTCCAATAAGGTTGCTTTCCGGGTTATCGGAACTTATGAAAAAGCGGGGAGCTTTAGGGATCAGGTCAAGTCAAAACGAACTTATGTAAATCCTTCTGTTCTATATAAAATATCGGATAAAACAGAACTCAACTTTACATTCGATTACTTAAAAAGTGATTTTACGCCCGACTTTGGAATGGGAACCGTGGATGGAAAGTTGAATAATGAAGTTGGAAGAAACACTTTTATGAATGTGCCTTTTGCTTTCAACAGGACAAACACCTCAAACGGGCAGATCAATTTGAATCATAAGTTTAATGAGTCATGGAATCTTAATGCAATAGCAAGCTACCAAACATACGATCGTGATTATTATGGATCAGATCGGATTCAAGCGAATAAAAATGGAATTGCTCCGCGGAGTTTGACCCGATCCAAATCAAATGAGTTTACAGCCAATCAGCAATTGAATCTAACAGGAACTGTGAAAACAGGATCGATCAAGCATAAGATCTTGGTGGGAGCAGATGCCGATCAATCGCATGCAAACGCCTATGCCTATAAAATCGATGCATCTAAAAATGTGGGCGGTGCATACGATTCTATTTACGTCTTTAATCCCTCGCAAACTGCGCAGCATTTGGCTTCGGGAAAGGGACTTCGGACAGATATGCCACAAGCGGATTTATTGACCAAAACAACGACGGATATCTACCGTTATGGTGTTTTTTTTCAGGATTTAATTGAAGTTACCGAAAAGTTTAAAGTATTGGCTGGTATTCGTTATAGCTATCAACGTACACCGAATTCGGAAAAATATACCTATGCGACAAATCTATCGGAAGAAATCATAAATTTAGATGGTCAAAAAAATCCGATCGGAGCTAAGGTGGATAAAGCATGGTCACCGAAATTTGGATTAATTTATCAGCCGATTCCTTCTTCAAGTGTCTATGTTACTTATGCAAATAACTTTACATCGAATTCCGGATACGATGTGAATTATCAACCATTGGCTCCCTCCATCATCGATCAGTATGAAGCAGGTGTGAAAAATGACTTTTTCAATGGTCGTTTATCGGCAAATGTCGCTTGGTATAGAATCAACAATAATAAATTTGCGCAGCAATTATTGGTATTGCCTGATGGTACAAATAATAGCGATACAAATATGAAGGAATTTTCCGGAAAGACGGCCTCCAGTGGTTTGGAAGTAGATGTTACCGGAACCTTGTTGCCAGGATTAAATGTTATTGCTGGTTATTCGTACAATTATATGCGCTATACTGAGACCAATCCGATTTCAAGTTATACTACCATAGTTGATGGTAAGGAAAAAGTGACAGAGATCTCAGGAAGCGAAGAAAATGTACGTTTGGTAGGAACAACGGCGCATACCGCTAATGGAACTGTATTTTATACTATTCAAAATGGACCAGTCAAAGGATTGAAATTAGGTTTCTCTGCATTTTATACTGGCCGTCGTAATGCCGGTTGGAATAACAGTAAGATTAATGTTCGTGACGGCCTAAATCGTTTGATTTCAGTTAGTCCATTTACAACAATAGATTTTTCCGTTGGCTATGCTTACAAAAACTGGAGTATCCTGGGTAAGCTATCTAATATTACCAATGCGTTCAACTACTATATTCATGAAAACTATAGTGTGAACCCGATTCCCCCACGTAGTTTTATGGCAACATTAGCCTATAAATTCGAGAAGAGGTAAGACTACTCTCCAATATATAAAAAAACGGAGCCCGCATGCTGTGGACTTCGTTTTTTTATGTTGACAAGCTCGATAGATATATTTTTAGGAGGCATTGAAATTGAGGTACTCTCTTTGAATACATTCCATAAATTCTCCTAAAGCGCTGTTTTTGCTTTTTATATTGGAAACGAGGATAACTTCTGTTTTACTGTCCACATCTTCAAGTTTCCTGACTTTTAATTTTAAGTGCGGATATTGTTTGATGGTGGATGCGGGCACTACTGCAAGCCCTAATTCTTGCGATACCAATTCGAGAATGGAAGACATCGAATTGCTCTGATGGACAAATTTGGGTTCGAATCCCATACGGTTACAGGTATTGATAACTAGGCGATGATATTCGGAAGCGTATTTCTGATTGAAAGAAATAAAACTTTCATTAAAGAAGTTGATTGCATTGAAGTCAACCTGTGCATGTCCTACAATCACCATAGGGTCTTCGAAAAGTAAGGTTGTCAGCAATTCACTCGAATAAATTGGAGCACGCATGATACCCAGATCCAATTTTCCATTTTCCAAAGCCAGCTTTTGTTTCTGTGTCGAAGTTTCAAAAAGGCTAACCCGTAGGTATGGAAACTTTTGTTGAATCTGCTTCAATACCGTAGCAAGCATCTTTTTGGGCGTTGAACTGATATAGCCCAATTTGAATTCTCCAGAGATATTGTTGTGAATCTGCTTAGTGATTGTTTTGCTATGCTCGATATTCTGCAAGATCTCAGCAACCTCTTCCAAAAAGTATTTACCAGCTTCCGTTAATTCGACTCGTTTGTTTGTGCGAAAGAAAAGAATGACGCCTAATTCGTCCTCTAAATCTTTAATCTGCCGGCTTAATGGCGGCTGAGACATAAATAAGCGTTCTGCTGCTCTGCCAAAATGAAGTTCTTCGGCTACTGTTTTGAAATAAATAAGATGTCGGATTTCCATCGATACTTTTTTGGTATGAATTGATGACAAAATAAATATTTTTAATGAATTCTAGTTAGTCCTACCTTTAAATTATTAAAAATTAGTGGATGAAATACTTTTGATCGGTGAATATAAAAAGCTGATGAATGGATAATTCATTTGAACTTCAAACAACAAATAAATTTAAAGATGAACAAAGCGACACTACAGGAAATTGAAACGCGGTTTGACAATGACGTGGAACGGTTTTCAAATTTAGAAACAGGCCAAGCTACGACCTTGGATGCGGTCTGGAATATGGAACTGATCACAGATGCCATTTCTAGTCTTTATCCCGATGCAAAACATATTCTGGATATCGGATGCGGAGCAGGAAATTACGATGTAAAGCTTCTGCAAAAATTGCATTCTAATCCAAATGTTAGTTTAGTGGATTTAAGTCAGCCTATGTTGAATAGAGCAAAAGAACGCGTGGGAGCATTGACTAATGGTCAAATTCATTTAATAAAAGGGGACTTCAGGGAAGCCGCTTTGGAGGAAAACCAATTTGATGTTGTTATCGCAACGTCAGTTTTACATCATCTGCGAGACGATGAAGATTGGGAAAATACCTTTAAGAAGTTATTCCGATTATTGCGAACTGGAGGAAGCTTATGGATCTTTGATTTAATTGAGCAAAATAATGAACATCTTCAGAAGTTAATCTTTAAGGAAAAATATGGGGAATATTTATCGAAGCTGCGGGATGAAGAATATCGTGATCATGTTTTTGACTATATCGAACATGAAGATACCCCGAGATCCCTGATCTATCAACTCAATTTATTAACACAGGTAGGCTTCAAAAATATTGATGTTTTACACAAAAATCTATGTTTTGCGTCCTTTATGGCATTTAAGTGATTTTTTTAAATGTAGATTGATACAGATGTGCTTTCAAAAACTATCTGAGCCATGTTGAAAAAAAATATTTTAAAGTATTTTTTGTAACACATGCTGTTAATAGCGGGCTTAAATGCATTAAATGGGAGTAAAACAAATAAGGCGATACGGGGAGTATCGCCATAAAATCACACTAACTATTAAAAAACCTATAGGACTAGGAATTTACAAATTCAATAAACCAATGTCTTTCTCATCCCACGCTCTTCTACCTTTATTCCTCATCACATGCGAGGTATCAAATAAATAATAAAATGTAATTATTAAGGTCAATACTTTAAAAAAAACAAGTATTTCCATTGGTTTACGTAAAGATATGTCTTTATTTTTAAAATACAAATAAAAATGGTGAAAATCGAAAAATTATTATTATTTGATGGTTTTTAAGAATTCTTCCCAAGCGATTTGATCTGTTTTGAAGGTCAAATCTTCCGTTAAAACAGATGCTATTGGCACCCATCGAAAAGATTGAAGTTTATTATCTTCGGTCCTTTGCTCCGGATCGAAATCAAAAGCGGTGTTTGTTGTTCTGATTTGAATAGGAGAGGTATTCTCTACCTGGTAGTAAATCGATATGATTTGGCTATCATTAAAGCTTGATTTCTCATAAAAGTCTGTCGTGTAAATATGTTTAACAATAGCAATGTCAAAATCACACTCTTCCTGATACTCGCGGATCAAAGCATCCAATAAGCCTTCTCCGTATTCTAAGCCTCCACCAGGGAATTTGGTAAATGAAACATTTTCCGTTCTTTCGTCACTGATCAATACCTCTTGTTTTTCATTGATCAATATTCCGTATACTCTTACGTTAAATGGAAACATGAGTTAATTATGTGTTTGTATATATATAGTTTTTTATTTACAGTGGCATAAAACCATTGTCTACCGCAAATTCATCCAATCCTATATAGGAATAATGTCTGGGAAGAAACCAGCCTATAGCCTCCATGATATTTGTAAATTCCTTTTCTGTCCGGAATTGATTTGCCACAATATTGAAGGCTAAATCTTGTGAAGCATTTTCTTCATCTTTATAATTACGGGCCAGGAGCATAACCTTCGCATTCTTTACACCATAATAATCCAAAAACTCACGTAATTGCGTGCGTACTGCTTGCGGTAGAATGGTCTCGGCGGGTTGCCCAACCAATATTTCTTCATCTTTGCCGATAATAGTCTGTTCATTTTTCTTTGTAAAGATGCTATCGTCGGTATAGAATTCTCCGTTTAGAAAGTAGTTGACTAAGTCACCGTAGGTAAATACCCAATCCGGATTTTCGTTTTGTGTGTTGATGGCGATACCAAAACCTTTTGGTAATACAAAATCCTTTAAGCGATTTTTAATGACAAATGCTTGGAAGTTCTGGTCTTTCGGAACACTTTCGAGTTGAAAATACGGGAATCCATCCGGGCCAACAACAACTTCTGTCTCGGCTAATTTTAGTGTACATTCAGCAATATTAGCTAGAAATATATCACGCCACTGCTCATCCCTTTCTTCAAAAGGAATCTCCATCAAGCTATTGACTATAATCGTTTTTTCCAGGTCTCCTAACCGGTTATCATTTGCGTTATTGCTATCATCAAATAAATGTATTGTATTCATCTCGGATTGTGATTTTATGATTTGCTGGTAAAAGTAAAAGAATATTTATTAATTAACGACGTTTTCTAGATTTTGAAGAACCTTTTCGTGCACTGGTTTGACTACTGGAGAGCATTTTCTCCCAGCTGAGCAAGTAAGGTTGCTGATCATCAATTCTAATTTGCCGCTTTAAGGATAGCTGCAATTTGATCCACTTTTCATTGTCCTCCGCATCGCAAAAAGTGAAGGCTTTTCCGTCAGCCTCAGAACGGCCTGTCCGACCAATGCGGTGAGTATATAGTTCGGGTGAATCTGGAACTTCATAGTTGATGATTGCCTCCAGTTCTGGAAAATCTACTCCACGCGCCAAGAGGTCTGTAGCAATCAAAACACGTATTTCTTTCTGTCTAAACTTAGCAATGATCTCTTCTCGTTTTTGTTGTGATTTATCGCCATATAAAGCTGAACAAGAAATGCCATTTCGGTTTAAATCTGTTTCGATCCGTTCGACGGCATGGACAGTTCGTGTGAAAACGATCGCCTGCCCTGAAATTCGGTTTTCAAGGAGATGGCGCAATAAGCTCTTTTTATCATTTTTATCTACATATAACACAAATTCATCTATCTGGCCTTTTTTTACGGTTGCATCAATGATGATCTCGACAGGGTTATTTAACTTTTTTCGAACAAATTTTTCGATTTCAACGGTTTTTGTTGCCGAACTAAAAATAGACTGTCTTTCGGCTGGCAGTTTATTGATGATTTTATTAATATCCGCAGCAAAACCAAGGTCGAGCAATTGATCAAATTCATCGATCACCAATGTATCTATCGTCTTTAAATTAATAATCCCCTGATCAATAAAATCTAGCAAACGTCCCGGAGTAGCAAGGATCATGTGTGCTTCCGGATAAACATCCAATTGACTTTCATAAGTTCCGCCGCCATAGAAGCTGGCTATGATCAAATCCATTCCGTCGATAAGATTCGTTATGCGCTGTTGTGTTTGAATACAAAGTTCCCGTGTCGGGAGCAGTATAAGGACTGATAGACGGCTGGTGGTAACTTTAGTTTTTAAACGCTGAATAATCGGAATGGCAAAAGCTTCTGTTTTTCCCGTTCCGGTGGGGGCAATCGCTAAACAATCTTTGCCCTCTAAAATGGCAGGGATAGCTCTTTCTTGAACAGGTGTAAGCGAAGAAAGCTTTTGTTTTTCAAGATTAGCGGTAAGGAGTTTATCGAGTTTTAGTGTTGAAAAATTCAAAATAATGAATATAAAACCCAAAAGTAAAAATTAAAAAGGACAAAGCAGGTTTTACCTAGCTATGGGTGTCAAAAAATCTATAAAAATTAGGATTTTTTATCAAAAAGTACTAATTTGAAAAATTAGAATATTCTATTTTAAATATGAACTACAGATTGTCAATTTATTTGACAAACACCAATTATATAGAATAATATTTTTGTTAAATTTGTTGAAACAAAAAAGAATATGTTTGATACTGCATTTGACCAAAACAATGAATCTATTTCCACTTTGAGCTTTGACGAGTTCAAAAAGATTATTGTGAATGATTATCGAACTGCCTTGGAAAGTCGTTACGTGAGTTTATTGGGACGTAAAGAAGTGCTTACAGGTAAGGCTAAGTTTGGTATTTTTGGCGATGGAAAAGAATTGGCACAAATCGCGATGGCTAAAGTGTTCAGAAATGGGGACTGGCGGTCGGGATATTACCGTGACCAAACATTTATATTTGCTTCAGGCATCAGTGATGTCTACCATTTTTTCTCTCAGTTATATGCTCATCCAGATGTGGAGGCAGATCCTTCCTCTGCGGGAAGACAAATGAATTGCCATTTTTCGACACGTGTTGTGGACGATCAAGGTAATTGGCTGGATCAAACGGTTCAGAAAAATTCATTTTCAGATATTTCGACAACAGGCGGTCAGATGGCGCGATTGCTGGGTTTGGGGCTTGCTTCTAAATTATATAAGCAGAATAGAAATTTAGATTATCTATCCTATTTTTCAAATAGAGGGAGTGAAGTTGCATTCTGTACTATTGGCAATGCAGCTACTTCTGAAGGTGTATTTTTTGAAGTTATCAATGCCGTGGGTGTACATCAGATTCCAACAGTTATCTCCATTTGGGATGATGGATACGGCATATCCGTTCCTAATGAAATTCAAACAACAAAAGGTGATATTTCAGAAATCCTTAAAGGTTTTCAGAAGGAAGAATTGACGAATGGAATAGAAATTTTCAAAGTGAGGGGCTGGGATTATGCGGGTTTATGTGAAACTTACGAACAGGCTGCACAAATTGCTCGCGAGAAACACGTTCCATGTTTAATCCACGTGACCGAATTGACACAGCCTCAAGGGCATTCTTCCTCTGGTTCGCATGAACGGTATAAATCGCAGGAAAGATTGCAGTGGGAGACTGACTTCGATTGTATAGCAAAAATGAAAGAATGGATATTAAGTTCTGGTATTGCTACTTTAGAGGAGTTGGATCAATTGGATCAACATGCTAAAGATCATGTTCGTCAAGAACAAAAACGAGCTTGGGCCGACTATATCCAGACTTTGAGCATCGAGGCGAAAGAGGCAATAGATTTGCTTCAGCGCATCCCAAATGAAAGGGCTGATTTTGCGTCAAAGAAATTACAGTCTATGGTAGAACCTTCTTTGAAAGAAGTGTACGGTCAGGTCCGGAAAGTATTGCACGAGCTGAAAGGTCAGCATAGCGAGGGGCGCCAGCATTTATTGAATTGGTACAAGAAGAAGCAAGAACTTAATGAGAAACGTTATAACTCAAAGTTATTTACGGATGGTGTAGATTCACCTGCTCATGTAGCTACGGTACCCGCAATTTACAGTGAAGAAGCTAAAGTTGTCGATGGACGTGAAGTTCTGAATCTATGTTTTGAAGAAAACTTTAGACGTGACGAAAGACTATTGGCATTTGGAGAAGATGTTGGAAAAATCGGGGATGTAAATCAAGGGTTTGCTGGGTTACAAGAGAAGCTTGGTGTGCACCGTGTATTTGATACAGGAATCCGAGAAAATTCAATTATCGGAAAAGGACTTGGTTTGGCAATCCGTGGACTTCGTCCAATTGCCGAAATCCAATATCTAGATTACTTAATATATGGTATTACGGTAGCAAGTGATGATTTAGCAAGTTTAAGTTATCGTACTTTTGCCGGCCAGAAGGCACCTGTTATTATTCGTACGCGCGGCCATCGATTGGAGGGGATATGGCACTCCGGATCGCCGATGTCGGTAATTTTGGGTTCCTTGAGAGGCTTGCATGTATGCGTGCCCCGCAATATGACGCAGGCTGCCGGAATGTACAATACCCTGTTCCGCTCGGATGAGCCGGCAATTGTTGTGGAATGTTTGAATGGCTATCGTTTAAAGGAGCGTTTGCCAGAAAATGTCGGTGAATTTACAGTGCCAATCGGTTATGCTGAATGCGTGAAAGAAGGACGTGACATTACCGTGGTATCATATGGCTCAACTTTGCGTGTCGTTGAGGAAGCTGCCGTGGAATTGGAACGTCTAGGGATCTTTATCGAAATAATTGATGCACAAACATTGCAACCTTTTGATAAAGGGAAGCTATGTGCGGAATCACTGAAAAAAACAAATAAACTATTAATTGTAGATGAGGATGTTCCTGGAGGGGCTTCTGCCTTTATCTTACAAGAGATATTAGAGAAGCAAAATGGCTATTACCTGTTGGATAGTCAACCGCGAACACTGACGGCGAAAGCACATCGCCCACCATATGGATCAGATGGAGACTATTTCTCCAAGCCATCTTCCGACGATGTGGTAGAGACAGTGTATGCAATTATGCATGAAGCTAATCCAGAAAAATATCCATCTATGTTTTAATAGATGGATATTTTCCTAAATAACCAACCCAAAGATTTTGATGGTTGGATTGATATCTTTTCTTAACTGAATATACTTGCAGCACCAATCATAGCTGCTTTCTCCCCAAGTATGGCTGTGTGGATTTGAAATCTTTCAAATTCTTTTCGGTCTGCGATGAAAATAGGAAGTGCTTTTGCAATATTGCCGCCGACTATAAATATTTCAGATGCATGTTTCTCTGCGAAAAACTGCATAAAATCAAATAAATGTTTAGCGTATTCATCTTTGATGATTTGAAACTCTTCAGATTCTCTATAATTATCCAAAATTTCTTTAAGCCCCGTAACATCTTTTCCCGCTATTTCCTTGAAACGTCTGACGAACCATCGGGTAACAAGAAATTCTTCGAAAATACAATCTTCATAAGGGCTATTCCATAAGGCTGCATCAAACGCCTTTTCGCCTTTATTCCATACTGCGGATCCAAGCCCGGTTCCAAGGGTAATGCCCAGTATCCGATTGTTTGTTTGCAAGTTCTGTACGAATATCTCGCCCTGTAGGAAGGCGGCAGCATCATTGATAAAGTGAATGGATTGTTTAGAAAGTCCCAATTCTTCTGCTAAAAGACCCTTGATATCTTTTTGATAAAGATCGTCATACTTACTTTGTCCCTGTATCTCTGATATTCCATTTTCGTAGTCGAATGGCCCCGGCATGGCAATACCAATGAACTGAATGGGAGTAGGTGAAGTGGCTATGATATCCTGTATAGTTGATGCCCAGGTGTGTAAAATCGTTTTAGCATCTCCTTGAGAAAAAACGTGGTTTCTGGCCACGTTTTCTAGGTATATATTCCATTGTTTTGTGTCGATGATACAGGCAGAAATATGTGTGCCTCCAATATCAACACCTACGACATAATTATCTTGCAGCATGTTTGTAACTTTGATTTTTAAGTAGATGATCCGCGATTACAAGTGCTGCCATAGCTTCCACAATAATTACCGCTCTCGAAACAACACAAGGGTCATGTCTTCCCTTGCCACTTGCAATAGCAGGGTTGCCATGGATATCCACTGTCTCTTGATCTCTCATGATAGTGGCAACAGGCTTAAATGCTACTTTGAAAGTAATATCCATACCATTTGAAATCCCGCCCTGAATACCTCCAGAGAAGTTGGTATGTGTGTGCACTCGATTTAAATCATGGTCATCTGCTACAAATATATCATTATGTTCGGAACCTCGCAACTCCGATCCAGCAAAACCTGAACCATATTCAAAACCATGTACAGCATTGATGCTCATCATTGCCTTGGCAAGGTCCGCATGCAGTTTATCAAAGACCGGTTCGCCCAATCCGACGGGGACATGTCTGATGACTGCTGATATGCGCCCGCCAACAGTATCTCCAGCTTTTCGGACCGAATCGATAAATTCAACCATTTCATTTGCAGTTGCTGGATCTGCGCAACGTGCAATATTTGATTCCCGTAGATCAAGAAGGGCTTTTAGGTCTTTTGTGTCAACATTTGGTGCTTCAATAGTACCGACTCCAGAAACGTGGGCAAAGATTTCTATGCCAAATTGTTTTAGAAAACTTTTCGCTACAGCGCCAGCAGCAACACGGGCTGCTGTCTCTCTCGCTGAAGAACGTCCCCCACCGCGATAGTCACGGATCCCGTATTTCATTTGGTAGGTGAAATCAGCATGGGAAGGTCTGAAGATATCTTTGATATGTGTGTAATCTTTCGAACGCTGGTCTTCATTTGGAATGATAATCGCAATGGGTGTTCCAGTTGATTTTCCTTCGAACACGCCGGACAATATCTGAGCTGTATCGCTCTCTTTCCTTTGTGTCGTGATCTTCGATTGACCTGGTTTTCGTTTGTCGAGCTCAGACTGGATAAATTCCTCGTCTATTGTTATATTTGAAGGGCAACCATCAATAATTACACCTATAGCTTTGCCGTGTGATTCGCCAAAAGTGCTGATCCTGAATAAATCGCCAAATGAATTTCCTGCCATAAAAATTAAATTTCAATAAACTTAGATAAATTTGCCTTTATATGCAATTTTAAAGCGTTGGACGGAACAGAAATTTACGGAACCGTCACTCAAGTAAAGCTTCACTGATTGCGTCACAATTATTTGCCCCAGCTAAAAGCTCTTCTGGGATAAAATAGGTAAAAAACAGGGATTAATGTTGATTTAATCCCCGTTGTAAATATGGCAGTCAATTATAAAAGCTTGTGCCTGCAAATGTTTCCAAAAATCAGGATATGATTTTTCCACAACTTGCGGTTCAGCAATCTTGATCTGGTCAAAAACTAATGCCAAAGGTGCGAATGCCATCGCCATGCGGTGATCTTCGTAAGTATCGAAGATTACTTGTTCAGGCTGATATACTTTTGCTGTTTTAAGGTGATAGGTGTCGCCGTCCTCAAGCAGTTCTGCTCCAAACTTTGCAATTTCAGTCTGTAGTGCGGCAATGCGGTCAGTTTCCTTAATTTTTAAGGTTTCTAGTCCTGTAAACGATATGTCACGTTTTAATGCCGCAGCAACAACAACGACAGTTTGTGCAAGATCGGGACATTCTTTAAAGTCAAATAAGGTTTTGTCCGAATCGATCTGCTTTTTATTTAAATGTAATCCGTCTGATTCAAAGCTTGATTGTACACCGAAATGTTCCATTATGCTTGCAATCGCAATATCACCCTGTAAACTATTTTGTCTTAATCCAGGCAATACTATCGATGCGTCTGCGCCTGCCAGTGCGACGATCGCGTACCAATAGGAAGCAGCACTCCAATCCGGCTCCACATATATCGTTTGCTTATCAAATACCTGCGGCGCAATTTTAATCGCATTGTCTTTCCATTCATGTTGAATCCCGACACTTTTGAGCATATCCAACGTCATGGATACATAGGGTCTGGAAGTTAATTCGCCTTCAATTTCTAAAGTCAGTCCCTTTTTTAAAGCCGGAGCAATTAATAAGAGGGCCGATATATATTGGCTGCTGATATTTCCCTTAATCTTAACACGGTCTTTCCCTTGAAATAGTCCGCCCTCGATCTTTAAAGGCGGGTAACCTGCCTTTTTTTCGTAGTGGATTTCAGCGCCAATTTCTTTCATAGCGTCGACCAATATACCGATAGGACGCTGTTGCATGCGTTCTGTCCCCGTAAGGATAAAATTTCCTTTGACTAGGTTGAGATAAGCTGTCAGGAAACGCATAGCTGTCCCGGCAGGACCTATATCAATGGTGTTGTAGCCCGGTTGGGGATCTGATGCGATCTGCAATACACGATTTAGCGTTACGGTATCGGCGGCTTCAGAAAGGTTGGCGATTTCAACTTGTCCTTTGCTCAGCGATTGGATAATAAGAGCACGGTTGCTCTCAGATTTTGAACCTGTGAGTTGGACCGTGCCTTGTATCGTTTTTGATGGATGCGTCAGCGTGATGACTTGTTGATTCATTATGCTTCTGCTGTTGGTTGTTCCTGCGTGTTCATAACCGCATTTTGTTTGCGGATAGATTCGTTGTGAATTAATTCGAGGAATTTTGTCGCAAATTCACTTCCTAATGAAAGCGCTTCTGCTAATTTTGTGCGTTTTTGAACAATCTCGTCCCAACGGTTAACTTGTAAAATAGTAACATTGTTGTCGCGTTTGTATTCTCCGATTTTCTCCGCAATTTTCATACGCTCACCAATTTTTTGGATGATTAAATCATCTAATTTATCGATGTTGCTACGCAATTCTGCTAATTTATCTTCGAAAGAAGGGTTATCAGAATCTGCTTTACGTAAGGTCAAGTGGTCGATCAACTCGGCCAAAGCAGCTGGCGTTACTTGTTGTTTTGCGTCAGTCCAAGCGACAGATGGATCAATATGTGATTCCATAATCAATCCTTGCATATCCATATCCATTGCTTTTTGTGCGATATATGGCAACAACTCTCGGTTTCCGCAGATGTGACTTGGATCGTTAATGATTGGTAGATTAGGACAAGCAGTTTTTAACTGAATCGCCAAATCCCACATCGGTTCATTACGAAATGCTGTTTTTTCGTAAGAAGAGAAACCTCTATGGATGGCACCTAATTTTTTAATACCAGCACGATTGATACGTTCCAATGCACCGATCCACAACGACAAATCAGGGTTCACTGGGTTTTTAACAAATACTGGGATATCAACGCCTTGTAAAGCATCTGCAATCTCCTGTACAGTAAATGGATTAGCCGTCGAACGTGCGCCTACCCATAAAACATCTACACCTGCAGCTAATGCTTCTTCTACGTGTTTTGCTGTTGCCACTTCAGTAGCTGTTAAAAGACCTGTTTCCTCTTTTGCTCTTTTTAACCATTCCAAGCCAATTGAACCGATACCTTCAAATTCTCCCGGACGGGTACGAGGTTTCCAGATGCCGGCACGTAAAATGTTTACTTTTCCTGTGTTTGCCAATAAATGTGCTGTTGAAACCAATTGTTCTTCTGTTTCAGCACTACAAGGACCTGCAATGATTAAAGGTTTGTCTCCTGTGTCCAACCAAGATTTTAAAGGAGTGATGTCTAATGTATTTTTCATGTTAAGTTTGATTATCTATTTTATATTGTATATGCTATTGTTAATTATAATTTTTCGTTTTTGACATATTCGCCCATAATATTGAAATTGATACTATGTTTGAGCACCTTCCGGATCGCTGCTTCGTAATCAGTCTGTTTTTTCCATTCCACGTCAACGAAAAAGTCATATTCATTGCGTTTCCCAATGACAGGCATAGACTGAATTTTGCTTAGATTAATATTCTGCTCAGCGAAACATTGTAAAATGGTTGCTAGAGATCCGACCGTATTTCCTGTTTGGAAAGATAATGACGCTTTATTCGCATTTTTATGTTCTACCACCTCATTGGATAATACTAAAAAACGTGTAGCGTTCTTTTTATTGGTTTCGATTCTCTTTTCAAGGATTTCAAGGCCGTAAATCTCAGCAGCCAATGTGCCTGCGATCGCAGCTGTGTCCGTTAATTTGCGCTCAGCAATCATTTTTGCAGTTGCCGCTGTATCAGAACCTTCTGTGATACGTACTCCTTCTAGTTCTGAAAGAAATTCTTCACATTGGCGAATGGCAATCGGATGTGATTCGATATGCTTAATATCTTTTAATTTAACACCAGGTAATACCATGAGATTCTGTTGAATGTTTAGGTATACTTCGCCCGTGATATGAAACTTGTAATCTCTTAGCAAATTATAGTTTGGTAAGAGGCTCCCAGCAATGGAATTTTCGATCGCCATCACGATATAATCGACTTTTCTTTGCTTGAGCAATTCACAAGTTTTCTTAAATGAATCACATTCTACAATTTCAACTTCTCTGCCGAAAAATTTAAATGCGGCTTCTTCATGAAATGAAGCCTTAGCTCCTTGTATTGCAATTTTTAAACTCATTGTTCTATGTTTGCGATTTTGTCCTTAAACAAAAAAGAGTCCCGATCATTTAAACCGGGACTCTTTTGTTTGTATTTTTTATGATTTATACACAATCTAATCCCGGCTCTTATTTTTAAAATAAAAGAAGTTAAAATAGAAATATGTATATGTTCTGTTCATCCTGTTGTTGTTTGACATTTCAAATGTACGAATGTTTTTGAAATATCAAAGAAAAAAATATTTTTTTATTGATATTATGGTGTTTATTTAAGTGTTTTTATATTGTTTTTTTTAGTGTTTTTTATAAACTTTTTTGTGAGGTATTTTTTTTGATTTTATTATACGTTTATTGCTTTATAATGTTGGTTTTTAATGTTTTGTGTGTTTATTTCTGCTTTTTATTCGTGTTAAATGGCTTTTATTTTACTGTTTTTTATTGGTTAAAATAGCTTGATTTTATGGTGTTTTTTTTGCTGTTTTTTATGTTAAAAATACGTGTTTTTATTGTTAATATTTACTCTTTTTTTTGCTGTTTTGTTGAAAAAGTATTTTACTACCTTTGACCAAATTCTGGATTTATGCTAAAGCGAATTAATTTTTATGGATGTGTTGGTGTGATTTTTCTACTATCGACGGCTTTAAATTTCAAAGGGGAGGAAAAAGGGGCGAAGGTAAAAAGGGTGATCGACGGGGATACCTTTGTGATTGAAAATGGCACTTCAAAAGGAGAAAAAGTAAGGTTAATAGGAATAGACGCGCCTGAAACAAGAAGGACGCCACGCAAAGAAATAGGTTATTACGGCCAAGAGGCAAAACAATACCTAACTTCGATGCTGAATGGGAAACAGGTCAAGCTTGTGTTTGATGTGGGAAAACGCGATCGATATGGAAGGCTTCTTGCTTATGTGTATCTTGGAAATAAATTTGTCAATCGGGATCTGGTCGAGCAAGGCTACGCGGTATCTTATACTTTAGCACCGAATGTGCAGTATGCGGATTTATTTGTGAAATTGGAACGCCAGGCCCGCCGGGAAAAACGTGGACTCTGGAAATAAATAGATTTTGAAGAATGATTTTTGTCTTATTAAGTGTCATCTGTAGTGTGACCGTAGCTGTACTATTGAAATTGGCTAAACAAAATGGAGTTGAAACCAAACAAGTTATCGTTTGGAATTATCCCGCAGCCGTTGCATTGACCTATTTTGTATTGCAACCTGACTTAAAATTGCTGGAATGGGATACGATGCCGGTTACATTGTATACAACCCTTGCGATACTGCTCCCGGGAATGTTTGTTTTCATCGCTTTGTCTATTCGGTACAGTGGTTTGGTCAAGACAGAAGTCGCACAGCGCTTATCTTTATTTATACCGCTGCTTGCATCTTTTTTCTTGTTTCATGAAAAGATGGAAGAACATAAAATGCTGGGGATATCTATTGGTTTATTGGCAATTTTATGTTCGATTGGCTGGCAGAAAAGCCAGAATGATGAGGGGACGAAAGATGGTCGTTATAAAATGCGTTATCCCTTGTTGGTATTTGTTGGTATGGGGATTATAGATATTCTTTTTAAACAAGTCGCTCTGCATGTCAATATACCCTATATCAGTTCCATGTTTATTATCTTTGTGATGGCGATGTTTATTGCCACGTTATTGCTGTTCTATTTTCTTTTCGTTGAAAAGCAAAGTTTTTCGCGAAAAGCTGTAGGATATGGATTGGTTTTGGGGGTATTCAATTTTTGTAATATTCTATTCTATATGAAAGCACATCGGGCCTTGCCAGAAAACCCGTCTGTTGTGTTTACTGGTATGAACATCGGTGTGATTTCCTTAGGCGCTTTAATTGGCGTCTTATTTTTTAAGGAAAGGCTATCGCTATTGAATTATCTTGGTATAGCACTTTCCATTGTTTCAGTTTTAATCATAGCTTATCTATGAGTTTATTTGAAGATACTTATCGGACTATTGATGTCAAATATGAAGGGATTTTTAGGGATAAAGGAAGTAAGTTTATTGCTTATGCCTTTCCTTTTAAATCCGAGGACCAATTGAAAGATCTTATTTTAGAAGTGAAAGCCATTCATCCGAAAGCGAGACATCATTGCTGGGCTTATCGTCTGACAGTCGATCGGGCGTCGTTTCGTGTCAATGATGATGGCGAGCCTTCTGGCACAGCAGGCCGGCCTATTTTGAATGTGCTCCTGTCTATGGACGTGACTAACATTATCGTAATTGTCGTTCGATACTTCGGGGGAACATTGTTGGGAGTTCCGGGGTTAATCAATGCTTACAAATCAGCAACTCAAGATGCTTTGGCCCAGGCAGAAATTATAGAACGGACAGTTAATGACCACTACGGGATTACCTTTGACTACCTCCATATGAATGATGTCATGCGGATAATTAAGGAAGAAGGGGTGGAAGTTGAAAAACAGGAATTCGACAATCAGTGTTATTTGGAGTTTGGGGTCCGGAAAATGCAAGTTAATCGAATTGTAGACCGATTTTCCAAAATAGAAGGCTGTCAGTTAACTTATTTGTACACCATATGATTAACGAATCGGAATTGATTTTAAACGCAGATGGCAGTATATACCATCTGAATTTATTGCCAGATGATCTGGCAAGTACCGTAATTACGGTGGGTGATCCAGATCGTGTTGCGAAGGTGTCAAAATACTTCGACCGTATTGAACTCAAGAAAGGAAAACGTGAATTTATTACGCATACCGGATATCTTGGCAATAAACGGCTTACCGTAATTTCAACAGGTATTGGTACCGATAATATCGATATTGTATTTAATGAACTGGATGCGCTGGTCAATATTGATTTTGCAAACAGAACCGTTAAACCTGCATTGACTTCATTGGATATCGTTCGAATTGGGACTTCTGGAGCTGTGCAGCAAGATATCGAGATGGGAACTATTTTAGCGTCCGCTTACGGAGTAGGACTTGATGCATTGATGAACTATTATCAGGGATCTTACGATAGCGAGGAGCAGACGTTTCAGGCAGAACTAGCCAACTATTTTTCCGCATTAAATCTGAAGCCTTACGTTTCGAAAGCTGGCACAAGCCTTCTGGATCGGGTCGCCTTTGATTTACCGAAAGGAGTTACATTGACTGCGCCCGGATTTTATGCTCCCCAGGGACGCTGTGTTCGCTCAAAGAATACAGTTCCTAATTTTATTGACCTAGTTAATTCTTTTAGATATAAAGGTCAGCGTTTCACCAACCTGGAAATGGAAACAGCTGGTATTTATGCATTGGCTAACATGTTTGGACATCAAGCTTTATCCATCAATGCGATCTTGGCAAGTAGGGTCGATGGTCGGTTTTCTTCCACACCTGAAGAAGTTGTTGATAAGGCTATACAGCTCGTTTTGCAGCGTATTTGACAGTTTCTCTGTGTCATGCGGGGGAGATGTTGATTTTTCTCAATTGGTGCAGTAAAAGAGTTGAGAAGAACTAGATAATTTTTAAATAGAAAAGGAGTCGTTTTTAAACAATTCCTTTTCTATTTGAATCAAATTTAAGCATGATGAACAGCAAAATGGTGAAGCTCCATAAAGATGAGCCACCATAGCTGATGAAGGGTAGTGGAATCCCGATAACCGGAACAATACCTATTGTCATACCGATATTGATAAATAAGTGAAAAAAGAGGATGGACGCTACACCGTATGCATATATCCTGGCGAAGGCTGAACGCTGTCGTTCGGCGATATGAATAATGCGTAGCAGTAAGGTGAGATAGATAAGTAATAAGGTAACCGATCCAACAAAGCCCCACTCTTCTCCAACGGTACAGAAAATAAAGTCCGTGCTCTGCTCAGGCACAAAATTGTATTTCGTTTGGGTTCCCTGTAAGTAACCTTTGCCTAGAAGCTGCCCCGATCCAATGGCAATCTTCGACTGATTCAAATTATATCCTTTGCCTTTGGGGTCTTCCATTTTACCCAGGATAATGTCAATACGGTCGCGTTGATGGGGTTGTAGCACATGTTCATAGACCAAGTCCACACAGAGAACAAATACAGCGCAGGCTGCAAAAAGTATACTCAAATTAATAATGTATTTCCTTCTCTTGCGGTAGTTCCACATGACAAGGCCAATGAGCAATGCCAAAATCAAGATAAGTATCCATGGGTTGACCAATAAAGCAAGGACAAAAAGTAAAATGCAGAGACCGCCAAATATAAGTAGCTCATTATTTACGTAGCCCTCACGGTAAAAGACAAAAATCAACGAGAAGAAGGCAAGGGCAGATCCCGTATCGGGTTGTAACATAACCAAAAATACAGGGAATAAGACAATACCGGCCCCCATTGCCAGTGTTTGCATGGTGGGCGCTTTATTACTTTGAGAACTTAAAAAGTTAGCCAAAAGAAGGCAGGTCGAAAGCTTAGCAAATTCCGAAGGTTGTAAGCGGAAAAAGCCTAAGTCAATCCAGGCCTGATTTCCGCCGACATTTCGTCCTACAACGAGTACGATGACAAGCAATACAGCCGTTATACCATAAAATATCGGTGAGGCGGAACTGAAAAACTTAGCATCGATGATCAGAATGGATACCCCTAGAATAATTGCGGAAACAAGATATAAAGACTGTTTTCCATAATTTGTCCCTAAGGTAAAGAAATTGGGCATTTCAGGATTAAACACAGCTGCGCGGATATTGAATAGGCCAATTAAACATAGTGCAAGCCAAAGCGTGATGGTTAGCCAGTCTATCTTTCCAAAGAAACTAGTTTTTTGATTATTCATATCTTCTCTTTATCTCGCTATGGTGAACAATTGTTTCTTTTGGTTTCGTTAAAGCAGCCAGTTGGCGTTTTGATTTTAACGTGTCCGTTTTTGATTTGACCGAATCAGCCTTTTTTACATCTTTAACTTTTGGATCAACCACTTTTTTAGGCGCAGGAAGAAAATTCGCTTTATAAATGCGGTCCTGAATATATTTTGGAGCAGTTATGGTGTCCTTGAGGTATTTTTCGACCATCATACTTGCAATAGGTCCTGCCCAGGTTCCACCGTAACCCGCATTTTCAACAAAGACAGCAATAGCAATTTTGGGGTTTTCTCGCGGCGCAAAAGCAAAGAAAACGGCGTGGTTTTCACCATGCGGGTTTTGTGCTGTACCTGTTTTTCCACACATTTCGATGCCAGGAATACGATTGGCCCAGGCAGTACCTTCCGGTGTATTGACAGCATCACTCATTCCTTGAATGACAACTGGGTAATATTTCTCATCGACACCGGCACTGATTTTTTCCGTGAATTCCTTCTTGGTAATTTTCTGCGCACCAATACCTTTGATCAAGTGGGGTCTATAATAGAAACCTTTATTGGCAACGATAGCCATGATATTGGCCATTTGTAATGGTGTTATACCCATCTCCCCTTGTCCGATAGATAAGGAGATGTTGAAACTTGAACGCCATTTATCATTACCATATCGTTTGGTATAAAAATCTGATGTCGGTAATAAACCCGGTTTTTCGCCTGGTAGATCGATGCCCAATTTATGGCCAATTCCAAACTGTGTCACTGCATTGCGCCATAGATCGTAAGCTTTAGGTCCGGACAGTCCACGTCCGTCGATCATTTTAGCATAGGTAAATCCATAATAGGTATTACACGATACAGCTACGGATCGCTGTAAGGTCGTTGAGCCATGATAGTGTGTACATCCCATCCAGCCGCGTCCACCGCCATAACTATATCCATGTGGACAGAAAAATACCGTATTGCGATCAATCACACCCGCTTGTTGGGCAGTCAAAGCCGAAACAACTTTAAATACCGATCCCGGCGGGTAAGAAGCTTGAATAGGCCGGTTAAACAAAGGATTTGTTGTTTTATCCTCCAGTAACTTCATATAATTATTTCCGGACTGTCTACCGACCATCATGTTTGGATTATAGCTTGGACTACTTACATAGGCCAAGATTTCACCCGTTGCAGGTTCGATAGCGACAATGGATCCCAATTTATTTTTCATCAGGTTTTCCCCTAGAATTTGAAGGTCTTTATCCAATGAGGAAACCAGCCCTTCCCCTGCAACAGCGAGTGTGTCGTATTTCCCCTCCATAAATACACCCTTAGGTCGGTTTAGTGCATCAACCATCAAATTGTTAACACCACGTTTTCCACGAATGAGGTCTTCGTAGGAACGTTCCACCCCGCTTCGGCCAATATAGTCACCGCTTCGATAAAATCCATTGGAGCGTTCAATATCCTTTTCATTTACCTCACTCACATATCCCAAAAATTGAGCAGCTATACTGTCTGGGTAGCTTCTGATTGTTCTTTTTTGAACATAGAAACCACGAAATTGATATTGGTATTCCTGGTATTGAGCCCATGTTCTTACCGAAAGTTGTTTTTCGAAAATCGACGCACGGTAGGGCGAATGCACCCTGGCTTTTTCCATACGTTTGATAAAGCCTTCCTTGTCAATATCTATCAATTTGCAAAACAAAGCAGTATCGATTTCTTTCACCTCACGTGGCGTAACCATGAGGTCGTATACCGGTTCATTCTGAACCAGCACTTTTCCCTTCCGGTCCAGTATAACCCCTCTGGCAGGGTAAACGATGACCTTGCGCATCACATTGCTGTTTGCGGAATGTATATAGGAATCGTCTATGATCTGCAAATAAAATAAGCGTGCCACCAAGGTCAGTGTGATGGCAATAAAGATTCCAGAAACGACGTACTTACGAGCAAAAAAACTGTTCATAGAAATGAATTTCTATCCATCGATTTACTACAACCGATCTTTCTTTTTGTAGAATAATATGCTAAATAATAGCATGATAATTACTGTAAATATACAACTTAAAACTATACTCAATAAGGTGTATTGGATGTGTTGGAAGGAAAAAGATTCCAGCAGATACAAAAATGTATGATGAATCAATGTTCCAAAAAAGATGTACGAAAAGAACCAGCGAATATTCATAAAACCCAGCATTGGGGTAAAAAAAGATTCGCGTTCTTCCACTTCAAGTGTAATCTGCATGAAGAAAATACGGAAGGCAGCCAATGCGACGCAAGCAGCCGTATTCACTCCCAGGGTATCGTAAAATGAATCTACGGTAAGTCCAGTTAGAAATGCGATCAAATACACCAGGAAATTGGGTGTTCCTGTCGGAAGTAAAAAAATAAATAAGATGTAAGGAAATGCAGCAACAAGATTATAATAACCGATATTCTGAAATAGGAAAACCTGCATTCCTATCAAAACGATAAATCGAATAATATTAAATATTAAAATCCTAGCCATTGTCCTTTGTCGATTCTTCTAATGTCTTTAATTCTTTGCTTAACAGGTCTTTTACAACATATACATGCTGTAAGTTGGAGAAGTTGGTGCTTAGTAATATCCTAAGATCCAAAAAAGCATCTCCAGAAGAAATACCTGTCTGAATGACCGTTCCAACAAAAATTCCTTTCGGAAAATGCCCCGAGTACCCAGAGGTATATACTTTGTCGCCTTTATTGACCTTGATGTGGTTTGGAATTTCCTTGACCATCGCGGCGCGGTAATCCATGCTGTTGCCCCATACTAATGAGCCAAAAACTTCGGTATGACCAAGTGTGACAGAGATACGGGTATCTGGATGCAATAGGGATTGGACCGTCGAAAAGTTCGGTGAAACATTCAATACAATACCGACAACTCCGTTGGGAGCGATTACACCCATTCCTCGCTCAATACCATCTTTACTGCCTTTATCGAGTGTTATCGTATTTGCTTTTTGGTGAATGCTATTGTTGATGACATTTGCAATAATAAATTCGTAACGACCAAACTCACTGCTGTCAATCGCGGGGACAGGGCCGATCTTGATGCTGTCTGTTGAACGATAGGCTTGTAAGTCTTTTCTTAGTTGTGCATTTTCCTTTGCAAGGGCATCATTGGTCTCTCCGAGGTGCAGGTAACTTTTCCAGGAATTGACTTTCGCATAAAGGCCTCCGATGATGCTATTTGAAGAATTTAAAACAGAATTACGTTGGAAAGAATTGTTGGTGATCACCAAAAATAACGAGAATCCAAAAAATAGGATAAACCAAAAGAATGCATTATATCGTCTTAGGAATAACCAAAGGTTTCTCATTTTTTAATGTGGGTATTTAATAAGCAAGCGATATAATAATTTTGCTTATTATATCGCTCTTTAATAAAATATTGTTATTAATTATTGAACGGTTATGATTGCATCAAGAATTTAAATCGTCCAATATTTTTAAGCGCAATACCGGTTCCCCTTACGACAGCGCGTAATGGATCTTCGGCAATATGCACTGGAAGTTTTGTTTTTGCCTGTATACGACGGTCCAAGCCACGTAATAATGCACCACCACCTGTCAGGTAAATACCTGTTTGATAAATATCCGCTGATAATTCTGGTGGCGTGATTTCAAGTGCTTTTAAGATCGCCTCTTCAATTTTTGAAATGGACTTATCTAGACAATGCGCAATCTCTGTATAAGAAACAGTAATTTGTTTCGGAACGCCTGTCATCAGATCCCGGCCTTGAACGGCGAAATCCGCTGGTGGTTCCTGGAGCTCAGGAAGTGCAGCGCCGACTTCAATTTTGATTTTTTCAGCCGTACGTTCACCGATCATGATGTTATGTTGTCTTCTGATGTATTGTACGATATCAGAGTCGAAGTTATCTCCTGCAACACGAATAGACTGGTCGCATACGATACCCGATAAAGCGATGACAGCGATTTCGGTTGTACCACCACCGATATCGATAATCATATTACCCATTGGCTCTTCCACGTCAATTCCGATACCAACGGCAGCAGCCATAGGCTCATGAATTAAATAAACTTCCTTAGCACCAGCAATTTCCGCAGAGTCGCGTACCGCTCTTTTCTCTACCTCTGTAATGCCGGAAGGAATACAGACAACCATACGTAAGGAAGGGAAAAACCAGCTTTTACCATTGTTTACCAATTTTACCATCCCTCTGATCAGGTGTTCAGCTGCTGTAAAATCGGCGATTACTCCGTCACGTAAAGGACGTACAGTCTTTATATTGTCGTGTGTTTTACCCTCCATTTGCATGGCCTGACGACCAATGGCAATCACTTTGTTTGTGGTGCGGTCAAATGCAACAATAGAAGGTTCATCCACAACTACTTTGTCATTATGAATTATTAGGGTATTTGCAGTACCCAAGTCAATCGCAACTTCTTGCGTAAACCAATTAAATAAGCCCATCTGCTAATCCTTAAGCTATTTTAAAATAATATGCAAACCTACACAAAAAAAATTAATCTTTTTGAGGTTATACATCAAAAAAAACTACATTCTGAAAGTAAATTCGATCTGGAAAAAACTGTCCTTAAATTTAACGAATATAATCTGTAATTCTTACGTCCTAAGTGAAGTTATTTTTAATTGGATGCATTGTCAAATAAGAATTAAGCCTGTCTTTCTGATCGCATTGGCGGTAGGTAGAATAAACGTAGTAAGTCGATTAAATAAAGAAAAAAAACAGCGCCATAATCCTTTGGGATCATGGCGCTGCGCGGATTATAGAGATATCTTAGTTAAACCTAATAGTAAATTATTGGGCTGTTTCTGCCTGCTCCTTTTCCGGAGTCGGTTCATCATATTTGTGGAAAATCAAACGTACACCACTATTTTTGGTGAAGAATTTGATCGACCAGTTGACAAAGGTGATCAATTTATTTCTGAATCCATAAATGGACATTAAGTGTACAAACATCCATGTCATCCAACCAAAGAAGCCATTAAAATGGATTTTTCCCATATCAACAACAGCTTTGTTACGACCTACAGTAGCCATAGAGCCTTTGTCAAAATAATTGAATTTTTCTGTTGGTTGATTGGACATTGTCTGAAGAATGTGTTTTGCAACATAAGCTCCTTGTTGTTGAGCTACTGGTGCAACACCTGGCAAGCCGCGCGGAAGATCATCTGTGATAAATGCCGACACATCACCAATTGCATAGACACCTGGCATATCGATAACACGACATTGATCGTCTGTCTGTATACGGTTACCTCGTTGGATAATCTCTTTTTTGAAACCATTTGGATATTGCCCAGCTACACCTGCTCCCCAGATAACCGTTTTTGTTTCAATGCTTCTGCCATCGGCGAAAGTAATTGAATTGCCATCATATCCTGTTACCTGAACATTCAATAGTACTTCTACACCTAAATCTTTGAGGTACTTTTCTGAATCTTTAGAAGATTTTTCGGATAAGTTGGCCAGTACTTTTGGAAGTCCTTCGACCAGGTAAACCGACATCTCAGATTTTTTCAGTTCCGGATAATCTTTCTCAAGAACATTGTTTTTGATTTCTGCGATTGCACCAGAAAGTTCTACACCAGTTGGACCACCTCCAACAATGACAAAGTTCAAATTAGCCTTACGGTCAGCAGGGTTTTCTATTCGTACGGCCTCTTCAAGGTTCTGTAAAACATAGCTTCGAATATTCAATGCTTCTTGTATGTTTTTCATCGGCAAAGCATATTTCGTGATTTGCTGATTCCCGAAGAAGTTCGTGGTAGCACCTGTTGCAACAATTAAATAATCGTAGTCAAAATCACCAACATCCGTTCTTACAATTTTAGCCTCGTTGTCTACGCTTTTTACGTCAGCAAGTCTAAAATGAAAGTTGTCTTGGCCTTTGAACATTTTGCGAACAGGGAAGGAAATAGAGTCCGCTGAAAGAGTACCCGTGGCAACTTGGTACATTAATGGTTGAAAAGTATGAAAGTTGTTTCTGTCCAGCAACAGAACTTCAACCTCCTTATTTTTAAGCTTTTTAGCAACTTCAATTCCTCCAAATCCAGCACCAATAATGATTACTCTTGGGAATTTTTTATTTGAACTATTGCTTGGCATATTTTTAATAGTTTGTTGTAAAAATTCGGTACAATCGAATTAAGCTGCAAATATCTTAAATTTTGACTCAAAAAGCTAAAAAATATTTATTTATTGTGCCGATATGTTGTGAATTTTATTGTTAAAAGGCCGATTCTTTCAATAAGATGTTTTGTAGTCTTTTGATTTTTAGTCTTTTATGTGTCCTGTAGGGCAATTAAAAAAAAACTATTTGCGGTCTCATCATTGTGTATTTTATACACAATGATGAGACTATTGCAGCGCCCCTTTGATCTTGATTTTCATGCCGTTGTTGCTGTTTTGCAGATGAAGCTGACAGGCAAGTCGACTTTGATCATCAGCATCAGGAAGCGTGTCCAGCATGTCGAGCTCCTGATCACTCGGCGAAGGAAGTGTTTCTAGGCCTTCGACGACCTCAACATGACAGGTAGCACATAAGGCCATACCGCCACAAGTAGCCAATATCTCGTATTCGGATGCCTTTAAAATCTCCATAAGTGAAAGATTGATATCGGTGGGCACCTTCAGTACATTTTGGGTACCATCGCGATCAATGACAGTAACGTGAATTAGATTATCCTCCATGGCTAGAATGTATTTATACCGTTTACAGTGGTGTACTTGAATGTCAGTTTTTGATCTGGATAAACAAATTTGAACGCACTCTGACACATTAAGGCCGCTTCATGATAACCGCATAGGATGAGCTTTAATTTGCCGGGATAGGTATTAATGTCACCTATCGCGTAAATACGTTCTATATTGGTCGAGTAATCAAAAGTGTTGACCTCTATAGCGTTTTTATCAATTTGCAATCCCCAATCTGCAATGGGACCGAGCTTAGGCGTAAGGCCATATAAGGGGATAAAATAGTCCGCATCTGTCGCGACGACTTCCTTGTCTTTATTTGTTGTTTCAACATGGGACAAACTGCCATTGCCATGAATATTGGTCAGACTGTGGGACAGCAATAGATTGATCTTACCCTGTTGGACCAATTTGAATACTTTCTCCGCAGAGTCTGGAGCGCCTCTAAAGGAATCACTTCGGTGGATTAAGGTAACCTGTTGCGCAATATCTGCAAGATGAAAGGTCCAGTCAAGAGCCGAGTCTCCGCCACCGGCAATGACAATTTTTTTATCCCGGTACTTGGCGGGATCTTTTACCATATAGTCTACACCTTTTCCTTCAAAGAGATGAAGATTTGGAATTTCGGGCTTGCGTGGTTCAAAACAGCCTAAGCCCCCAGCGATGACAATGACTTGGGTGTGGACAATCGTATTATCATTGGTTCTTACAATAAAAGAGCCGTCGTCCTGTTTTGCAATATATTCCACACGCTCACCTAAGGTAAAGGTGGGATCGAAGGGTTTAATCTGTTCAAGCTGTTTATCGATCAATTCCTGTGCAGTGATACTTGGATAACCAGGAATGTCGTAGATAGGCTTGTGAGGATAGATCTCCGAAAGCTGGCCGCCCACCTGGGGCAGCACATCAATCAGATGGCAGCGCATTTTTAAAAGCCCCGCTTCGAAAACTGCAAATAAGCCAACAGGTCCTGCGCCGATGATACAGATATCAGTATTTATCATAGCTATTCGATGTTTAAATTGTTATATATCGTATTCAAAATCCGTGTAAAAGCTTCGAAATCTTCGTCTGCTAGATTTTTCCAAGCCTTCATGCGAATCTCGGCAACAATCGGAGAAAGCGATGCTACTTTTAATTTACCTTCTTCCGTTAAATGAAGGTAGAGACTCCGTCGGTCTGTTTCGTCAATGACCCGTTCAGCCAGATTTTTTTTAAGAAGAATATCAACAATCCGTGTCAGTGTGGGCTGGTCTTTTCCGCAGCGCTTTGCCAGTTCTTTTTGTGAAAGTTGATCCGTTTCGTATAAAGCCTTTAAGATGGTCCATTGGTCTACAGTAATATCAAATCCTTTTTCCGCAAAGGAAGACTGAGCGAACTGTTTTACTTTCTTGGCCGTTTGGTCCAAGATGAAAGAGTAGCGGTCAAATTTTTCGTTTAGCATACAAATATTTAGTACAACAAATATATTTAAAATATTTAGTGTGACAAGTAATTTGAATGCAATAAAAAAAGGGCGTTCATTCGAACGCCCTCTTTTATGTTATAAATATCAGCTGTTATGGTCTTACAACCTCAGCTTTTTTAGCCGTATTACCTTCTGCTAAATGCTTTCCTTTACGTAAGTCATATACCGAAGGTGCCGCTAAGATAATCGACGAATAAGTACCTACGATAACACCGATTAAGATCGCGAATGAGAATCCACGGATAACCTCACCACCGAAAATAAACAATACTGCAAGAACGAATACGATTGTCAATGAAGTAATGATCGTCCTACTTAACGTAGAGTTGATCGCATGGTTTACGACATCGCCAAGATCTTCGTTATGTGCATTTGGTTTCGATACGAATTCTCTCAAGCGGTCGAATACAACCACCGTATCATTCACCGAGTAAGCTATTACCGTTAATATCGCAGCCACAAAGTGTTGGTCAATATCAAGCGAGAATGGTACAATGCCATCCAAGATAGAGAATAATCCCAATAAAATAATCGCATCGTGAATTGTTGCAATAGCTGCTCCAACTGAATATTCCCATTTGTGGAAACGAATCAAGATGTAAGCTGCAACAATGATGATTGAGAAAATTGCTGAGCTGGTTGCTCTAGATTTGATGTCTGTAGCGATACTTGGTCCAACTTTTTGAGATGAAAGGATCTCATGTTTATTGGAAGCATCTACTTTCGATAGACCTTGGTTTAATTTGTCCAATACTTCTTTATCAGCAGTGTCCGAAGTTTCTTCGATATGATAAGTTGTTGTGATCCGAAGCTGGTTGGAGGCGCCAAATACTTTTACCTCTGTTGTTTTCTTGAAGATATCATCCAAGTTTGTACGTACAGATTCTAAGTCCACAGGTTTGTCATAACGAACAGTATAAGTACGTCCACCTTGGAAATCCACACCTAAACTAAATCCTTTGGTGAAAATTGATGCAGCAGAAATTAACACCGCAACAATTGAAATCGCATAAAAGATTTTACGTTTCTGAACGAATTTAAAGTTTGCATTATGCAAGGTGTTTGCGGACCAAGGGAAAGAGACTTTAATTTTGAAGTCTTTTGCCAACATCCATTCAAAGATAACACGTGTAACTAAGATCGCAGTAAACAAGGAAGTAATGATACCCACCATTAACGTTGTTGCGAAACCTAAGATTGGGCCACTACCAAATAAGAATAGGATAATACCAATTAAGAAGGTTGTGATCTGTGAATCCAGGATAGAAGGTAAAGCATGTTTGTAACCATCTGCAACAGCCTGACGGATCGATTTACCTAAGCCCAGTTCTTCACGGATACGTTCATAGATCAAGACGTTCGCATCGACCGCAGTACCCATTGTTAATACGATACCCGCAATACCAGGTAAAGTCAGAACGGCATTTAGGGAGGCTAATACCCCCATGATGATAAATACGTTTAACAATACCGCAATGTTAGCCACGATACCTGCAGTATTGTAGTAAGCGATCATAAAGATCATGACCACAATAATACCGATAACAGCCGAGTTGACACCTGCATCGATTGCAGCTTGACCTAAAGTAGGACCAACAATAGCCTCTTCAACAATTTTAGCAGTCGTTGGAAGACGGCCAGCTTTCAATACGTTGGCCAAATCTTTGGTATCTTCGACAGTGAAAGAACCTGATATCGATGAACTACCATTCGGGATTTCACCGTTAACGGAAGGAGCTGAGTAAACCACATTATCAAGCACGATGGCAATTGCATCTCTGTTTTGAGCCGCTTTTGCTGTAATTTTCTTCCATTCACGTGCACCTTCGCTATTCATTTGCATACCAACCACTGGTTGATTTTTCTCATCAAAGTTAGCTGTTGCATCCGTAATGACATCTCCTGTCAATACAGCACCATTGTCTTGCCCGGACCCTTTAATTGCATATAAAGATAGTTGCTCAGGTGTTTTTTGTTCAGGTTTAACAGCCCATAAAAGTTTCAGATTTCCAGGAAGGATTGATTTTACTTCAGGACGTTGTAAATACGCATTTACTTTTGCTGTATCTTTTAACGAAGCAATTCCTACTAATGGACCTGGGCCAAGTGTTGGCTGCTGGTTTTCGTTTAGATAAGCGTTTGCTCTTAAAATTTCAAATAACGGGTTTTTCTGACCTAGATTTACGGCAGCACTGTCTTTTTTAGCATCTTTTTTACCACCGGTTAGGTTAGACAATAAATCATCTGATTTTTTGCTTGTATCTGCAGTAGCGTTTGTCGTAGCTGCTGGAGCAGCTTTTAACGTTGCAGCTAAAGTTTTGTCGATATTTTCTAATACTGGATAAACTTCTTGGTTCGTATACGTCTCATAGAATTCCAATTTAGCAGAACCTTGGAGTAAGTTACGGACACGGCTTTCATCTTTTACACCAGGTAACTCGATCAAAATACGGTTTGTACCTTGTTGAATTTGAATGTTTGGAGAAGCAACACCAAATTTGTCGATACGCGTACGGAGTACTTTGTAGGAGTTTTGGATGGCATTGTCTGCTTCTTTTTGAAGGAATGATTCCACTTTTGAGTCTGAATCGCCCGGTTTAATTAGAGTAGCATTATCTTTTGTTGAAAAGAATGTCGAAAGTGGGGTTGTAGCACCAATAGATTTGTATTCTTCCATAAACAAAGCAACAACTGTTTTAGCACTCGTTTTGCTTTTTGCTACTGCCTGCTCCAACGCTTTGTTGAATTTCTCATCTTTTGGATTGTTGGCCAAATTGCGGATCAATTCGTCCAATGAGATTTCCATGGTCACGTTCATACCACCTTTCAAATCCAATCCCAAAGCGAGTTCATTTGCTTTGGCTTCCCGATAGGTGTATTTTGCAAAACCTAAATTGTACACTACTTCACCTGCCATTGAGTCTAGATAGCTCTTCTCTTTCGCCAAGTCTCCTTTGGCAAAATTCTCTGCATCTCGCTCTACATTGCGGGTCACCCAAGTAAATGATAGGGAGTATAGACACGCTAATGACACCACTATCACTAAAAGTTTAATCAGCCCTTTACCTTGCATCGTCTGTTATAATTGTATTAATTTTAATGTTAAATACTGTTTATGTAATTGATAATTAGTTCTCGTTTAATCACATTTTACCAAGAATGGCAAAGGTATAAAATTTTTGTAGAATGAAAAGTTTTATTTACGCCAATCAGGTCAATGGCATAAAAATAGGAGAATTGAAGAAAAAAAGAAATATTAATTGATTTTATTTATAAAAAACCTGCACGATTAAATAATCAATAATAGCTATGAAAGGTAACTGGAGGTTCTTTCTGGCCAATAGAAGCAAATGCTTTAAAAAAAAAGGCCCTGCTCAAATAGAGAAGGACCTTTTATACTGTTTAGTTGTTTATACTATTTCAACGTGTATTTGATGCCAAACGAGAATGTTGACGCATCAAAATCACTGTTGTGGTTCAATCTCCAGTCTGGTTTCCAGTCTGCATGGAAAGCAATTGGAGCAACCGGAATTTTAAATTCTAAACCTAATTGAGGGCGCAAAGCAACGTTTGTGATGTTATCACCCACGTCAATAAAGGTCAATTGTGCACCGACACCAGCATACCATCCCAGACCATTGACGCCTTGGAAAGGTCTTGCATATTGATAATCCGCACCTACAGCAACAACGTGGTCGTCAAACATCACTTGTGCTTGTCCCATATTGGCGCCACCAAAAGATTGCTTATATTGAACACCCCATAAGTCAGTTGTTGTACCGTCGAATACAACACCTATCGCTGATCTAAATGGAGATTGAGCTTTCGCTTCCTGTGCGCCAAATGCCAATGCTGCGACAGCAGCTAATGAGAGTAGTGTCTTTTTCATAATTATCTTATCTTTATATTTTTATTAATTAAAATAACTTTTCGTGTTACAACAAAAGCAAATAGCTTGCCAAAAAATGAATATGCCCCAGCAATACCACCTGTTTGTGTTTAATTCATAATGTTTCTAATTTGTCTCCTGATTGTAATTTGTATATTTTATTTTTTATTATTGCTTATTTTTCTTAAATTTGCCTGGCAAATAGAAAACCCAATACATATTTGCCATGCAATTAGATCCACAAAAATTCGTAGCAGAAGGTCTCACATACGACGACGTCTTATTAATTCCAGCTTATTCTGAAATTTTACCCCGTGACGTTGATACGAGCACTTCGCTAACAAAAAAAATCAAATTAAATATTCCATTGGTTTCTGCAGCAATGGATACGGTAACTGGTGCTGATTTAGCAATAGCGATTGCACAAGCTGGCGGTATTGGTATGTTACATAAAAACATGACAATTGCAGAACAAGCTGCTGAAGTACGCAAAGTAAAACGTTCGGAGAGCGGTATGATTCAGGATCCAGTAACCTTGTTGGCAACAGCAACAGTAGGTGATGCCTTCAACATTATGAAGGAGCATAAGATCGGTGGGATTCCAGTTGTAAACGAAATAGGCCAATTGGTAGGTATTGTGACCAATCGTGATCTTCGTTTCCAGAAAGATATGAGTCGTCCAATCAACGAATTGATGACCAAAGATAATCTTGTCGTTGCTCCCGAAGGAACGGATTTAGTGAAGGCTGAAGAGATTCTTCAAAACGAAAAAATTGAAAAACTTCCTGTGGTTAACAACGAAGGTATTTTGAAGGGGTTAATTACTTTTAAAGATATCCAAAAATATAAACATTACCCTAATGCGGCCAAAGATAGCCATGGCCGTTTATTGGTAGGTGCTGCTGTTGGTGTGACACCAGATACATTGGAGCGTGTTGAAGCGCTAGTAAAAGCGGGTGTTGATGTAGTGACAATCGATACAGCACACGGGCACTCCAAAGGTGTTATCGATAAATTGAAATTGGTTAAATCCCATTTTCCTGAGTTGCAGGTGATCGTTGGAAATATTGCAACAGGTGCGGCGGCGACAGCTTTGGCTGAAGCAGGTGCAGATGCAGTAAAAGTAGGTATCGGACCAGGTTCAATCTGTACAACCCGGATCATTGCCGGTGTTGGTGTTCCACAGCTGTACGCTGTATATGAGGTTGCTAAAGCATTGAAGGGAACAGGTGTGCCATTGATCGCCGACGGCGGTATCAAGCAAACTGGTGATATTGCAAAAGCAATAGCAGCAGGTGCAAGCACAATCATGGCTGGTTCTTTATTTGCTGGGGTAGAAGAAGCTCCAGGTGAAACAATTATCTATGAAGGCCGTAAGTTTAAATCTTACCGCGGAATGGGATCAATCGAAGCCATGGAGAAAGGTTCTAAAGACCGTTATTTTCAAGATGTAGAAGATGATATCAAAAAGTTGGTTCCAGAAGGTATTGTTGGTCGTGTTCCTTATAAAGGTACACTAGCAGAAGTTGTTTATCAATATATCGGTGGATTACGTGCTTCAATGGGCTACTGTGGAGCTGCTACAATTGAAAGATTGCAGCAAGCGCAATTTGTACGTATTACAGGAGCAGGATTGAGAGAATCACATCCGCATAATATTTCCATTACGAAGGAAGCTCCAAATTATAATAGCAGAGGCTAAACATCGCCTAAATGATATAAAAACCGATAATCTTGATTATCGGTTTTTTTTTGTGTAAAAATATTAGCAGGATAGCTCCACTGATCGATAGGAAATTTGTACTTTTATACCCTATTCTCAGGTTTTAAAATTTAAGGAGTTAATTTGGATTATTTAGCGGGTTTAAACCCTTCACAACGAGGAGCCGTAGAGCAAACAGAAGGTCCTGTGATGATTGTTGCGGGAGCTGGTTCAGGAAAAACACGGGTAATTACCTATCGTGTAGCACACTTGATTCAAAAAGGTGTTGATCCATTCAATATCTTGGTATTGACATTTACCAACAAAGCAGCCAAAGAAATGCGTGCGCGTATCGTTTCTGTTGTTGGGAGCGAAGCGAAAAATATTTGGATGGGAACATTCCACTCCGTATTTGCAAAAATACTCCGTGTTGAAGCTGAATTGATCGGTTATCCCAGAAATTTCACAATCTACGATACCGACGATACCAAAAGTTTATTGCGAGCCATCTTAAAGGAGATGAATCTGGATGATAAGCTGTATAATGTCAATCACGTGTACGGACGGATTTCACAAGCAAAAAACAACCTGATCTCACCTCAGGAGTATAATAAAAATGAAGCCATATTGGCCGAAGATATTTCCAATGGCCGTGGTCAATTGGGACAGATCTATATGACCTATGCGCAACGATGCTATCGTGCAGGAGCAATGGATTTCGATGATTTGCTATTTAAGACCAATGTCTTGTTGAATAAACATCCCGAGGTCCTGCATAAATACCAGCATCAGTTTCGCTATTTGATGGTTGATGAGTATCAGGATACAAACTTCTCGCAATATCTTATTGTAAAACGTTTGGCAGCAGTCAACGAAAATATCTGTGTGGTAGGGGACGATGCACAGTCTATCTATGCATTTCGTGGGGCAAACATCCAGAATATCCTGAATTTTCAAAAGGATTATCCAGATGTCAAGATCTTCAAATTGGAGCAGAATTATCGGTCAACCAAGATGATTGTGAATGCCGCTAACTCGGTTATTGCCAATAACCAGAACCAATTGGAAAAAAATGTGTTCTCGGATAACGAAGAAGGTGAGAAGATCAAGGTTTCACGTGCTTTTTCGGATAATGAGGAAGGAAAGATCGTGGCAGACCTGATTATCGAGGAAAAATCGTTAAAGGGACTTAATTATAAAGATTTTGCCATTCTTTATCGTACCAACGCCCAATCCAGGGCAATGGAGGAAGCGTTACGTAAAATCAATATCCCATATAAAATTTATGGTGGTACTTCTTTTTATCAGCGGAAAGAAATCAAAGACTTGATCGCGTATTTCAGACTTACATTCAACCCCAATGATGAGGAGGCATTAAAACGTGTGATCAATTATCCTCGCAGGGGCATAGGGGATACGACTATAGAAAAGATTATGATTGCTGCAGATCAGAATCAATACCGTATCTGGGATGTTGTTGCAAATGCGGCTCATTTTCTTGACGGGCGAAGTGCAACTTCTGTGGGCGGTTTTGCGCAAATGATACAGAGTTTTCAGGCCTTGGCCAAAAATAATAACGCTTTTGATACGGCGATGCATATTGCCCAACACTGTGGCATTCTGAAAGAATTATACGAAGATAAATCAGTAGAAGGACTAGCACGTTACGAAAATATCCAGGAGCTCCTCAATGGTATCAAGGAATTTTCTGAGCGCGAAGATATCGAAGAAAGGGGACTTGACGTCTATATGCAAGATATTGCTCTATTGACAAACGACGATAATGATAAAGATCCCAATGCGGATACAGTATCCTTAATGACAATCCACTCTTCCAAAGGATTGGAATTTCCGATTGTTTTTATCGTGGGCTTAGAAGAAAACCTATTTCCTTCGCAGTTGTCGTTGAATTCCAGATCGGAATTGGAAGAAGAACGAAGACTTTTTTACGTCGCTGTTACCAGAGCTGAAAAAAAATTACTACTTTCGTATGCTACTTCGCGATATCGTTGGGGAACGCTGAATAACTGCGAACCTAGTCGCTTCTTGGATGAATTGAATCCGGCATGTCTTGCATTGGATTTTAAACCACGACAAACTTCTGCCTCAGCCGGAAGTTTTCAAGGCGAACGAATTGCATGGCAACAAAAGGACAGTGATGATACGTTTTCTAAACCTAAGCCTAAGCCGATGGTGAAGACGACCTCAATACTGCCGAAAGCCCACAAACCTACTGCGGGTTTTGCTCCTTCAGATACATCAAATCTTCAAGTCGGCATGGAAGTTGAACATGAACGGTTTGGATTTGGGAAAGTTGTTAATCTCGAAGGAAACAAAGGAGATATAAAAGCAACTATTTTCTTTAAAGAGTTGGGACAGAAACAATTGTTGCTTAAATTTGCAAAACTTAGAATAATTCAATAATAAAATACCAAAACGGCATCTTGATCGTTTAATTAGGTACTTATATTAGCTATATGAACTTTGACTACAACAGCACTAGACCAAAATTGATCCTTGCAGAATATGGTCGCAATGTGCAAAATATGGTAGATTACATCTGTACTTTGCCCACAAAGGAAGAAAGAAATAAACACGCGCAGATTGTAATCGATATGATGGGGGTTTTAAATCCGCATTTGAGAGATGTATCTGATTTCAAACATAAACTGTGGGATCACTTACAGATTATCTCTGATTTTAAATTGGATATTGACTCGCCTTATCCGATTGCTACTGCAAAGAGTGTGAAACACGAAGTTGAGCATTTGGGCTATCCACAGCACTCGATTAGATTCAAACACTATGGTTTTACCGTAGAGAAAATGATTGAGAAAGCTTTATTGGCTACTGATGAAGCCAAAAGAGAACAGATGGTGATCGGGATCGCTAATTTTATGAAAATGGCTTACCTCACCTGGAATAAAGACTCGGTTTCTGACGAGCTGATCATTCAGGATCTAAAAGAATTATCAGGTTATCAATTGACCTTACCGGAAGGTACTGTATTGACAAAACTTGACTTTAAAACACCGCCTCCGGGAAATCGTGTTAAAGGTCCAGCTAATAGTAATTCGGGCGGAAATAATAACAATAACAATAATAATTCTTCGGGCCACCAATCGAAAGGCGGAGGCAAGCCGCGCATGACAAACAATAATAATAATGCGAAGCGCAATAACTACGGTAGTAACAACAATAATTACGGCGGTAGTAGCAACAATAATAATTACGGAAGTAATAATAACAATAACAGGAATAGAAAGCCTCAAGGAAATTATAATAATAAAAGAGGCTAGTTCTTTAAAATTTTGTTTAAAGGAGCAGGCAATTGCGAAGTGATTAACAGATTTCTTTACAATTGCCTTCTTTTTTATTTAACCTCGCTGTTTTAAGGAGCAACAAGCTTCTTCAGTCCTGCTCCTTTGAAAACCTCAGGTTTAAGGCAGCTTATAGGTCTTTCTGAATTGCCTACAGGAGTTATATCTAAAGCATCAGAGATAGGCGTAAGGTTACTATACTAAGAAGATATCACTTATATATAAATGAACGCATTTGAAATAATCGGTGGAAAACCGTTAAAGGGAGAGATTATTCCTCAAGGAGCAAAAAATGAGGCCTTACAGATCCTTTCTGCAGTTTTACTGACAGAGGAGCCCATGACCATCAGTAATATCCCAGATATTAAGGATGTCAATAAGCTGATCGATCTATTGGGGGCATTAGGTGTTAAAATTAATCGTATCGATAAAGACACATACGTTTTCGAAGCTAAAGATATAAACATAGACTATTTCCAGTCACCTGAGTTCAAAGAAAAAGGCGGCGGCTTACGTGGTTCTATCATGATCGTCGGACCTTTGTTGGCTCGATTCGGAAAGGCTGCCATTCCTAAGCCAGGGGGCGATAAAATTGGGCGTAGACGTTTGGATACGCACTTTTTGGGCTTTGAAAAATTGGGAGCCAAGTTTGTATACGATGCTACTACCCATTTTTTTAATGTCGATGCAACCGAACTAAAGGGAAGCTATATTCTTTTGGATGAAGCTTCTGTGACAGGTACTGCCAATATCGTGATGGCAGCTGTATTGGCGAAAGGTACAACGACAATTTACAATGCGGCATGTGAGCCTTACTTACAGCAACTTTGTAAGATGTTGAATCGCATGGGCGCTAAAATATCGGGTATAGGATCTAATTTGTTGACTATCGAAGGCGTGGAACGTTTGGGGGGAACGTCACATCGTATGTTGCCTGATATGATTGAAATCGGTTCCTTCATCGGACTGGCAGCAATGACAGGTTCAGAAATTACCATTAAAGACGTCTGTTTCGAAGAACTTGGCGTTATCCCATCGGTATTTTCCCGTCTGGGTATCAAGTTCGAATTACGTGGGGACGATATATTTATTCCTGCACAGGAATCGTATGAAATTGACACATTTATCGACGGATCTATTCTCACTATTTCGGATGCTCCATGGCCGGGTTTTACACCGGATCTATTGAGTATTGTGCTTGTTGTTGCAACCCAAGCGAAAGGAAATGTATTGATCCATCAAAAAATGTTTGAAAGCCGTTTGTTCTTTGTGGATAAATTGATCGATATGGGAGCTCAGATTATCTTGTGTGACCCACACCGTGCAACAGTTATCGGATTGAATAAATCACACCACCTAAGAGGTATTGAGATGACATCCCCTGATATCCGCGCCGGAGTTTCTTTATTGATCGCAGCATTATCTGCCAAGGGTAAATCCGTTATCCATAATATTGAACAAATTGAACGTGGTTATCAGGATATCGAAGAACGCTTACGCAAATTAGGGGCAGATATTAAACGTATCGATGCGGAACCAAAAGGACATTAACTGGAGCCAAGAGTGAAAGCTTAGCTACAGGTTAAAAAGCCCCGGATATAAATTAATTATTTCGGGGCTTTTTTTGTGATAAGGAAAGCTGACTGAAAGTTCTTTTTGGCCAAATAATAGCAGACACTTTCAGAAAAAAAATGAGCTGATAAATAAAATTATCAGCTCATTTTTTTATTGTAGGCATGTAGATGTTACATCAATGGAGCAGGTGCTTCTTCTTCAAATAAAGGAAATTCTTTGATAATGTTGTACCAAGTAATAACCTTTTTAATATCCGAGGAATAAACACGTGATTCATCGTGGCCAGGAGCTACCTCACGGAAAAAATCTCTTAGCGTAGCGCCATCAGATTTTGTGTCAGGTAAAGCAATGCCTTTCTCTTTAATTGTTTCAAAAATATTCAACAAACGAATTTCTTCTTCTTCGCCATAAATGGTGATATCTTCCAAAGTCGCCATTTTTGTAGAAGACAAACTTACAACAGTTTTAATTTTCGCCTGATCAAGGGTTTCCAAAATAAAACCACCCTTATTTTGTCCAACCAATTTGAACAATCCTGGTTTACCGGTTACGGATACTAATGCTCTTAAATTCATTTTAATTTTATTTAAATCTCCAAGAATTAATCTTCGATAACTTCAATTGATAAAATACGGTCGCCTTGTCTGATATCGTCAACGATATCTACGTTTTCGATTACTTTTCCAAAACATGTATGGTTACGATCAAGGTGAGCTGTATTGTTGCGGCTATGGCAGATAAAAAATTGCGAACCACCAGTATTACGGCCTGCATGAGCCATAGACAACACACCTCTATCATGGTATTGGTTTTCACCTGTTAATTCACAGTCAATTTTGTAACCAGGCCCACCAGTTCCAGGTATTCCAGCAGCACCTTCACGCGAATTTGGACATCCACCTTGGATAACAAAATCAGGGATCACACGGTGAAACGCGAGTCCGTCATAATATCCTGACTTAGCAAGTTTGATAAAGTTAGCTACTGTATTTGGAGCATCAGCTGTGTAGAACTCCACAGTCATGTCGCCTTTTTCTGTTTTAATAATCGCTTTACTCATATTCAAAAATTTTTATGAAATACAAAGATAACGTTTCAGAGTGAAATGTGAAGTAAATCCCGAATACCAATTTTTTTTAATTGATGAATTGAGGATTTATCTGGGGCATAAATAACCAAAATATTATGTATATTTATGTACGTTAGCCAATTATAAATAACTGCAAATGTCAAATTCGTATAAGTTAGTCATTAGGGAGTGGTCTGAAGCCGATCGCCCCAGGGAGAAGCTATTAAATCAGGGGCGTAGGGCACTTACCGATGCCGAATTATTGGCTATCTTAATCGGTTCTGGATCTCACGATGAAAGTGCCGTAGAACTTTGCCGGCGTATATTGGCAGATGCCAAGAACAGCCTGCATACACTTTCGATGATGGATGTCAGTGAGCTTAGCGCATATAAAGGGATTGGCGAAGCGAAAGCAATCGCCATTATTGCTGCATTGGAGCTGGCTCGCCGTAAAAATGAGCTACCCGCAGAAGAACGTAAGCTGGTAAATAGTAGCCGCTTCGTTTATAACCTGATGAAACCCATACTACAGGATCTGCCGCATGAAGAATTTTGGGCCTTGTATCTGAATACAGGCTATAAAATATTAGACAAGCAGCTGATCGGTCGTGGAGGTAATGATTTTACACCTGTCGATGTGCGGATCATCTTACGCAGTGCGCTTAGCCTAAAGGCACACGCGATTATATTAGTTCATAACCACCCCTCAGGTACTTTGTATCCCAGCAATGCTGACAAAATTCTGACGCAAAAAATTGCCGAAGCCTCCAAAATTATGGATATTAGAGTTGCCGATCATTTAATCTTTACCGATAACGGCTATTATAGCTTTAAAGATGAAGGCATAATAGACTAGTTATAGCATTCTTAATATGAACAAAAACAGTATTGAAAGATTCACAGACAGGGTTGTCGATTACGAGAAATTTAGACCTAGCTACCCCAATGAAATCATTCAGGTGCTCAAAGAGCATATTGGACTGAACAAAAAGTGGCTAGTTGCCGATATCGGTAGCGGAACCGGATTATCTACACAACTTTTTCTCGAAAATGGAAATGACGTCTTTGCTGTCGAACCCAATCGGGAGATGCGGGAATCTTTGCTGCATCATTTTAAGACTTATAGAAATTTAATTGCTTTGAATGCGACAGCTGAGGATACATCGATAGAATCTGGATGTGTCGACCTCATTTTTGCGGGACAATCTTTTCACTGGTTCGACCGTCTGGCCTGTCAAAAAGAATTTGATCGTATCCTCACTGAAAATGGACATATTGTGTTGGTCTGGAACCAACGCGATCCAGAAGATGCTTTTCAGCAGGAGTACGAACAGTTTCTACTCAATCATATCCCAAGCTATCAATCTGTCAGCCACAAAAACATCAGTGACGATGACCTCAGGCTTTTTTTTGAATCCCGGCCAATGACTAAGGTATCTTTGCCCAATCAGCAGATATTAGATCTTCGATCTTTTTTGGGAAGAGTGCGCTCGTCTTCTTATTTTCCAAAAGAGCAAGCTGAAAACAAAACGCTCTATGACGATCTCCATACACTTTTCGATAAGTACGCAATCTCAGATCGCATTGTATTTAAGTACATGACTGACATCTATATCAGTTAAACTAAGAGATTGGAATTTGTAAGGCTTCTTTTGTCGCATTTTTCCTTTTCCAGTCGAAGACTCTTCTGATTGGTGAAGAATGAAAGGGAAAGATTAAAATTAAAAGTGTCAGAACCACTCCAATTATAAAGAGCCAGGTATAGGCATCACGTACAGAAAGTAGCGCCGCCTGAATCTGAGCGGATTTCATCATGTTTCCTCTTTGCAAAACCAAACTATTGGTTCTATCAATGACGCTGGCCAGATCATTGGCATGGTAGACCTGTAGGTGATAATACCAGTTAGCAATCATGTTCGACCAAACTACAGGTACCAAAAATGAACGTGTAAGAATCAAGAATACCAATCCTGAGAGGTAATATTTGCTTGGGATATTTCCGGCCATATAGACCCCTATCCCAATGTAGGAAGTGACGACCCCCATGCCTCTTAATATCAAAGGAAGATAGAAAAAAACTGCATTTGTCTGTTGATCAACAATGCGTGCAAAGAAAAAGCTGGATAAAGCATAGCACGCTGCAGAAAATGCGAGAATAAACTTACATTTCTTTGTTATTTTAAAATACACATAAGAAACTATTGCGCCGATAATATAGCCCGGGATAACATAGGTGTTTATTTCAGCTGCTTTCAAAGGGTTTGTGCCAAGCGTAATTCCTAAAAGAGAGCTATATAGCGAAGTGGAGCTATAGAAAATGCCAAATATAAAAATTGTTCCAATGGATATGGGTAGAATTCGTGTTCGAAACGCTTCAAAATTTAACAGCGATTTTCTGATGAGTGCACTTCGATTGATAAAAAGGACAAAAAAACAAAGCGATACAATGCCGGTGATCAAAATAAACTTGGAGTGAAACCAGTTTTGTGTCAGGCCATATGTACTGAAATAGGCAAAGTTCAATAAAGAAATACAAAGTAAAATGCTTCCGAACCAATCATATTGATACAGTGGTACCTTTTTGAAATCAGAAGATTTTAGGAAGATAATGCAGATGAGCAGTGCTACGGCCAATAATATATTTTGAAATAGAAAGACAGTTTCCCAATAAAAGCGTGTGGCAAATAGTGCCGATACATAACTTGCCAAGGCCGGGATGACCATTGTCATCGGATAATAGACTGCATACAGCTGATAACGTTCCCCACGGGGCATGAGGAAAGGGATCATTTCACCAATGATAGCCATGGTGACGATAATCTTGGCACTCCCGATGAAGAATGTCGCCATACAGATATTGACACCATTATTGGCATGTTCCAAAACCGCATTGGAGGCAAGAATGATAAAGATGGAAACAATTAATATAGACTTTTTAGAGAATAGCTTCAATAACCTAAATACCAAAGGTATGGCACATACCATTCCCGCATAATAACAATAAGTGGCCATGCTGAGATCTGCGCTAATACCAGCATATCCGCTCATGACATAGCTGTTGATGGAAGAGGGGATCCCATTATTGAAAGATAATAGAATATTGAGTACAAACAAAAAAAACAACTCCCATCCAGTACTCAACCAATCCCTGAATATACGATCTCTCATAATTATTGAACACGAATGATGGCATTCATACCGACGCGAAGCATGGCGAGGTCTTTAGGCGTATTGGATGCCGTAAAATTAATTCTGACCGGGATTCGCTGTTGTACTTTGACAAAGTTTCCCGTGGAGTTGTCCACTGGAACAGCAGAATATTTGGAGCCGGTAGCTTCGGATATAGCGGCTACCTCACCTTCAAAGGTCTTTCCTGCCAATGCATCAATTTCAATCTTGACCTTTGTTCCTAAGCTAATACTTTTTAGCTGACTTTCGGTATAATTTGCTGTTATCCATTTCTGTTCGTCACGGACAATATTAACCAACGGCGTTCCATTTTGCACCAATTGGCCCTCCTCGATTGTCCTTCTTCCCAATACCCCATCATAGGGAGCAGTGATAACCGTATAGGAAAGGTTTAATTTGGCCAGATCTATCGCTGACTGTGCCTTTAATAAGGAAGCATCATTGACAGATAGTTTCTGCTCGGATTCATGTGTATTGAGTTTGGATACACGTTCCTGTGCCAAAAGAGCTTTATATTTAGCCAGCATGGCCTCATAATCCGATTTTACCTGATCGAATTGATATTGCGTCACAGCTTCATCTTTGATGAGACTTTCATATCGCCTGTAATTTGTTTCCATATTAGCTAAGCGGGCTTTCATTTCATCAATATTGGCATTTGCAATTGCCGTGCTATTGCTGGCAATGGCAATTCCAGATTGGGATATTGTTTTGCTCGCTTTGGCATCCGCTAGCGCGGCTTGTGCATTTTGTAATAAAATTCTATACTCGGCATCATCAATGATGACGAGTGTATCGCCCTTGTGGACTTTTTGGTGCTCATCAAATCGAACTGTTTTGATATAACCATTGATCCGCGAATTTATAGGGGTAATATGGGCGTCTACCTGGGCATCATCTGTATATACAGATTCGTTGATGTGGAAGAAGACCAGGATACCCCATATAATTGTGACCGCAATGACCACAACAGATAGGATATTGATGGTCCATATCTTCCGTCTTCGTTTTATTTCTTTTTCACTTAATGTTGAATTATTCATGACTCATTTGCTTATCTTCTATTTTTTTTCTGGAAAGCAAGGCAACCTACATTATTGCTTCTCAATAATGGCTGTCAATTTTTCTAGACTTGCTGTAATTTCCAATACTTTTTTTTCTGCGATCTCCTGCAGGATGGCGCTATAAAGATCGTGCTGGACAGGGTCCAATAATGTTCTGTATTCATCTCCTTTTACGGTTAATTCGATTAAGTTATTTCGCCTGTCATTGGGGTCACTGACGCGTCTAACTAGATCCCGCTTACAAAGGTTGTCGATCAGCGGAGTGACACTTGCTTTGTTCTTTTGTATAGCGATGGCAATATCTTGCTGATTCATCTGTTCATTTTTCCACAACGCCGCCAAGACTTGCAGCATCTCGTAGGTGATATCCAATCGCTGCTCCTTTATTTTTTGGATATAGTACTGTTTTAAGCTCGTTCGTAACGCGATGATACTATCCACTAAAGGTTTTACTGGATTCGTGAATTCATTTTTCATGTTACAAAGTTAAATATAAAACAGTTAAATATCAAACTAATTTACTTTAGTTAAAAATGTGTTAAAGGTGAGAGCTTAAAGGAGAGATGGCATTTTATTTGGGAGTATTTGAACGAAAGGAAAAAAAGATATGTTAGGAGTTGAATTAATATTCTTTAGACGTTTTTTACTGCCGCTGCTAATTTTAGGAGGATGGATAAGTGTCGTCAGGGGGCAGCAAATGCACGCTTTTAATAACTTGGGGACCGATTATCATGCTGTATATCGGTGGGTAGATCCCTTTTTCCCATTAAGCCAACAGGTTGATGCGATAAACTGGGGCCTTGCTCCGCTTGATAAAGAGCCCGATCAACAGGAGAAAGTCAAAAATTCGACAGGCAGACAGCGTTTTACAGGAAGAGTGAGTGAGCGCGTATATGAAGGCTCGGAAGTCATTACTGCTTCAGGTGAATCTGGGGGAAATATCACTTATAGCTCCTCTAATTCAACGACTAGATATCGCGTTGCAATTGATCGACAGATTAATGAGCGCTACCATGGAAAACCTGTATTTGTAGATACTAAAGGGGTAAAATATATAATTGATTCGAAATTTAGAAAGCAGGTTGTTGAATAGTTCGCTTTTCAGGTTAAAATTTTGTTAAAAGTATTATTTTAGAAAATTAAATCGAAATATGGCATTTACATTGTACTTTTATTTACAATTATTTAAATAACAATTGCGTTATGGAAGCAATAAATCGTTTCAAAAAGATTACAGCTACATTAGCTTTGATCGCTGCATTCGGAATCGGACAATCCTATGCACAAACGGCTCCAAAAAAAATGGAAAAAGAAGCCAAAAAGTCTGAACAAAAAGTAAAGGAAGTAAAAACTAAGGCTACTGAGGCCGAAATGAAAACGAAGGCGGCACCGGTGAAAACAACGGAGAAGAAAGAGACAGCAGTCAAGGAAAAGTCTATGCAGAAGAAGAAGATGGCTGATGCAAAAGTAGCGGCGGTGGATGTCAAGGAAAAAGAGGTAAAGGATAAAGCGGTCAAAAAGGAAACTGCCAAAGTGCAAAAACAGGTAACCGCTGTTAAAAGAGATGCTGTCGCTACTTCAGATAAAGCAACAAGTGAAAAATACAATGGCCATACGGTCTATCTAGGTCCAAAAGGAGGTAAATATTATATCAATGGAAATGGAAACAAAACCTACATTTCTGACAAAAAATAAATAGCAGCTGAAGACGAATTATTAGAGGAGAAAGGACATCATTTGATGTCCTTTTTTTATTTTAAAGAGTTACCGAAGCAGATCCAATAAATAGGTTTTATCCAGATAAAAGGCATTTAAACTTCCACCATCATCCAGAATACTGCTACTAATTTCCTTTTTATGCTGCTGTAGGGTTTGAATTTTATCTTCAACCGTATTCGGACTGATTAACCGAACTGCTGTAACAGCTTTTTGTTGCCCCATGCGATAGATCCTATCGATCGCCTGTTGCTCGACAGCAGGATTCCACCAGGGGTCAACCAGGTACACAACATCCGCTGCGGTAAGATTAAGCCCCGTACCCCCAGCTTTTAGACTAACGAGAAAAACAGGAATATCCTTGTCAGATTGAAAATCGCTAACCAACTGACCTCGATTTTTAGACTGCCCAGTGAGCATTAATGCTGGAATCTTCTGTTTATCCAAGGCTTCCTTAATTAGATTCAGCATACTTACAAACTGTGAAAAGACAATAATTTTATGCTGGTCCTTTTTATGCTGAATCTGCTCGATCAGCATTTCGATTTTTGCAGAATCTTCAGATGTTGTCAGATCCTCGTTTTGGAGAAGCTTACTTGAGTTACATATTTGGCGCAACTTGGTCAATCCTTTCAGCACATGCATTGGGCTTTTCTTGATTTCATCGCCATCTTTGGCTGAGATAAAATCCCGAAATTCCTTTTCATAGAGATCATAAATACGCCGTTGTGCAGTTTTCATTTCACAATAAAGAATCAGCTCGTTCTTTGTGGGAAGATCATCCAGTACCTCCTGCTTAGTTCTTCGGAGAATGAATGGCTTTATTTTTTCTTTCAGCATTTTCTTTCTTTTGCGGTCATGGAACGCATCGATTGGTGTTGTATACACATCTTTGAAATATTTTTTGCTTCCTAAAAGACCCGGTACAATAAAAGAAAGCTGCGCATAAAGGTCCATCGTATTATTTTCAATCGGAGTTCCCGTTAAGATGATGCGATTTCTTGATTTTAGCAGATTTACCGTTTTATAGCGCTGGGAATCTGGGTTTTTAATCTGCTGCGATTCATCCAGTATAACATAATTGAATATGACTTTTTTGAGGATGTTGATGTCCGTCAGCAGGTTATTGTAAGAGATTAAAACAAGGTCATAGGACTCATATTGCAGGCCTTTTTCTATTCTACTGGGGCCATCCAAGATGAGCACCTGAAAAGAAGGGAGAAACTGCTGGATCTCATGTCGCCAGTTAAAAATCAGTGTGGTAGGAAGCACAAGCAAAGTAGGGGCAATGTGTCCCTGCGCTTTTTGAACGGCTAGAAAAGCCAGAATTTGAATTGTTTTTCCGAGCCCCATATCATCGGCCAGACAGGCTCCAAAGTTAAGCCCGTCCAGGAAATGCAGCCACTGCAAACCCTGAAGCTGATAAGGGCGCAAGTTTCCGGTAAACGTAGGAGGCACCTGTACCTCAGATAAGGCTGAGGAGGAAAGCCGTTGTCTCAATTCACTAAGCTCTGCGATTACAATGGGATCCATCTCACTTTTAGCGAAGATTTGGTCAATTTCATTGAACTTATATTTGGGGATTTCAATAAAATCATCGGCTAACACTTCGGCGGCATTAAAGTAAGCTTCAAATTTAGCGAGCCACTCTTGAGGCAAGATTCCTTGGGTACCATCGTCCAAAGGGATAAACTGCGAGCGGTTACGTACGGCTTTCTCCAATTTTTTTAAGGAAACACTTTTTGGACCAAACTTGACCTGTATATTGGCATTGAACCAATTTTGCCCACTGAGCACCTCTACATGGATTTTTCCTTTAAATTGGCTTAGTTTATTTCCTCGGAGTGCATTAAAGCCAACGATCTGTATGCCATGATGCTGCCATTCATCAAAAGCATCTAAAAACCAGTCTTTATCCAAAAAATATTTGCGATGCAGGTAAAAATGCTGAAAGCTGCCATCATCCATCTGTTCCTGAAAATAGGGGTGCTGTTTGAGTAAAAGTGAAATGACTTTTGTTTCCTTTTTCAGCTTCCGATCGACTAAAAATTGTTTGCCCTTATGATCTGTGCCGAATATATTTCGTTTGCTGAGTATTGGAATTTCGACTTCACCATAACGCATGACAGGAATAAGATTGACAAAATCTTCCGATTCCTCCAAAAAGAGGAGTGCCTGCATATCCTGATAATATAGATTTTCCTTTAGTTGCGGCTTGCTGGCTTTGGGAATATCCTTAAAATTCAATTCCACCGCATGGGCAAGTGGTTCTAGAAATAGTTTGTTGAACTCTTTGAACTTGCTTTGATGAATCAACAGCTGTTCACCTTTATGGATAAATAAACGAATCAATTTGAAGTGGAGTTTGTTTTCGATCAGCACAACCTGGTTTCCGATCAACACAAAATGGTCCAGAAGAATACCGAGATCCTGTAAATTGTACGTTAGGGTATGCATGTGAATCTCTCCCTTAACAGCAAAGAATGCATCGGTTTTGGTAATAAAGAGTTTAATCTCGCCTATGTTTAAACTAAGCTGTATTGGCGAAAGGGATGTAGCTGTTATATTTTCCGATTTCTCGTAATCATGAAGATAAAAATCGAGATGCAAAGGATTTTTTATAATCGCCCGTAGGCTTGATGTAACGTCGATATCCTGTTGTACGGCTTGGGAAAATTGATGGATAGCCGTATAAAATTGCATTTCTTCGACCGCATTGGCCCGCCAGATACGCGCTTGGCTTTCGCTTACCGAAATGGGATTTTTTGGCATGCCCGATTTGGTTAATGGAGCCTGGCAGAGGTGTATCTGTAAATTTTTGTAGTAGCGATTGCGTGTGAACACAACAAAAGTATGTTGCTGTTTGGCCCCTTCTTTCACCTTTGGAGCCTGGGATTCATCCAGCAGATCAAAGTCATCTATCGAAGTTAGCTGTTTGTCTTTTAATAAAAACTGGAGCTCTCCCGCATGGATATGAGCAGAGAAATAGTTTTCCAAAGAGGATTCATTTTCTAGTCCATATTGAATGGCAACTTTTTTTAGGAGATGCTGATAGCGGATGTGATCAAAAAAAGCCAGCCAGTTTTCCTGAGTAAACAGTTTGCTTAAAACGGCTTTTTGATGCCGGCAGAATGCTGTTTCTGGACAGTTACAAAATACAGCAGTTGTGGGAGCTGTATAGATGATCATGACCTCAAAGTTGGTGTAATTTTCCAGTACTTGAAAAGTAGCCTGATTGACCGTCATCTCCACAACATTGATCTGAAAATGTGCCAATGCCACTTCCATCCACGGAAAATAAGAATAACGGTTCACCCTTCTGAAGTCGATATTGGTCAATATGTGCTGATGGAATTCCATGTTATTAGCTTAAAGATTAAAACTCATGCCGCCATAATAATTACGTAAAGGGGCAGGATTGAAATATCGGCCTCCAAAAGCATTGATGTCGTTTCCAAGACTATACTCTTCATTCAGCAAGTTATCCGCCCCCACAAAGATTCTGATTTTGTGACCTGAACCGATGGACTTGGTCCATGATAATTTACCCTGTAAAAGGTGATAGCGTTTGGCATACACGGTGTTTGCATCATCCAATGGTATCGCTGATGTTAGATTGGAAAGAAGATCTAATCGAAATTCCTTCGGGAAAATTACATTTAACGAATTTACCCATACTGTTTTTGGAACAGCAGGGAGCTTATTGCCGCTATAATCATTGTCGCCAACCTGATAGGTTTTGAAACGATAGTCATTGAAGGAAAAATTACTGGCGAGTTGTAAGCTCCGAACAATACCGCTTGTCTGGGGTGTAATCAAATAAGTTAATATCGATGCTTCCACTCCCTTTTGGTTTATTTTACCCGCATTTTGAAAATATTCAGCTCCTGTATCTCGTATCTGGCGGATAATAGCATTGTTCATTTGGTAAGTGTAAGCTGCTGCATCTACAATAATCCGTCTATTCCATAAATGCCAGCGTATCCCCAGCTCATGATTTGTCCCCGTTTCTGGTTCCAGCATCGTGTTGACCATATTGTCTGAGGAGCGGACTTCTGCAACTGTAGGCGCGGAGAAACCTTTGGAAATCGATGCTCTAAGCGCAACTGTTGGTGTGACCAAGTAGGATAGTGCAGCTCTTGGCATCCATGAATTTCCGAAATCGATACTTGATTTGTTTTCTTGGGCAAGAGGATAGCGCTGTTGATAGGCTATTTTATTTCCATTCAATCCGAGCGACAGCTCTAATTGCAAACGTTCAAGCCACTCCAGTTGGGTGCGGGCAAAAAATGACTGTTGACTATTCTCCAGTTTGTCTTTGGCCTGAGGATCGGCAGCGATCCCTTTATCATTGTCATAATTATCAATAGCATACCAGCCTTTTTGAGCCTCTAAGCCCACTTGAACTTCGTATTTTAGGGCCTTGCTCAACAAGTCCGTGTAGGATAAATACAAGCGTGTTCCCAGATTTTTCTCATCCCTTTTTTCATAATTGGTAATGAAGGGATTTCTGATCTGATTGGATGAGCCAAATACACTGGCAAACAAAGTCATCTTAGAACTGATTTGTGTCTGGTTGCTGAGTCCGCCAAAGAATGTTTTATCATAGATCGCAGCTTTCTGTTCGGCCGCGCCGGGATTTGGTCCCCCCTTTGGCCTGGCCTGTCTTCGATCGCTTTCCATTTGTGCTGCGGTGAGACCGCCCGGAGTCTGGTAACCCAGATCTGAGTAAAATCCAGTAAATTTTAATTCGGAAATTTTTGCGTACTTCCAATTGTAATTAAGCTGAATATTCTTCTTGTTTAAGGCCGAATTATGTCTATATCCGTCACTTCTGGTCCAGCTCTGATTGATTGCTAGCTGTTGTGTCTGACTTACCTGCAATATTGCATTAAGCTGCTCCTGAAAGAGACCATAAGAGCCACCTGTTAATTGCAGGTTGACTTCTGGTTTGACGGACTGATCAAACCCTTTACTGTACAAGGAGACTACACCACCTGAATTGGCTCCATAGATTGAACCGTCAGGACCTTTTAAGATATTGATTTGGCCTAATGCGTAAGGATCTATCAGATTAAGATAAGTGTTTCCACCAGCATCGGTTAGCGGAAAGTCATCCAGATAGATTTTTACGTTCCGGACACCGAACGGTGAGCGGATCATGCTGCCGCGCAGTGCCAGACGATAACTGCCAGGGGAACGTTCTTCCATCCGTATGCCCGGTATCAAATTCATTGCTGAAACCAGCGTCGGAGATTGTTGGGATAGGATCATCTGCCGGCTTAAAACAGCGGCCGAAGAAGTTAACCGCAATAAAGGTTGTTTATTGAAATACGCTTTCACCTCGACTTGTTCTAGTCTATTAGTTGTGGTATCTACTTCCTGCGCATATAATTTGCCACATAAACTCAGGGTAGCAAGAATGTAATATCTTTTCATTGTTATTGTTAGGTCGGCTTAGTCTGCAAATTCCTGACTGAAATAAATTTCAAAAACTTGTTTTGTCCTGTTATATTTTAGGCATTGAAAATTAGCATATACGGAGCTGGTCGGTACACATAAGGTATTTGACATAGCATCTTTTGAAAACTTTTTATTTAAACATCCGCGCTGGAGATCAAAATTTTTGTTCGTAGCGATATTGTCAACACAAAAGGAGTTGTCGTCAATCAGATAATTCGATTCATTTAAGCGGATATAATCCTCCTGATAAATCAGTTCGGACGCGATCAGGTAATCCAGGGAACAAAAGCTGGAGGAACAGTCCATGTTTTGGAGCGTATTGACAACTTTTAATTCCCTGTACAATGTTTTGAAACTATTGTTTTTCTGATCAAAGAGTACGATTTCAATGCGCTGGTTGTCCTTATTGTAAACAATATATCCTAAATCGTTGCCGCCATTCTCGAATATATTCCCTTTCGTGAGGGCTAAAATAGTGTAGTTTACATGGCTTAGAAAATAATCCTTTTGGTCGGCACTCAACGCGGGTGTCAATTTCTGATGAAGTTTATCGAAAAGGCCATTGTTGGCCATTTTCATTAACTGCTGTTCTTGTTCGCTTGTTCTGTCAGCAAAACGGGGTTTTTCATAGCAGGAGGTATCTGGTGCATTTTGCACGGAAGTAGAGGTCGCGACTTGCTCTTGACTGCGCGCAGCTGTATCTTTTGTTGCTGTAATCTGTGTTTTCGGGGCCTTTGTCTGATGACAGGAAACTAGACCCAGAAATAAGATGTATAGCAGGATGTTTTGTAAATTCATGATGAAGTCTCTCTGATGCATCTCTTCACGTTCTACACCCTGAAGAAGCAACAATATCGGCTAATTTAGTTATTTTATGGGAAAGAAGGTTCTGTTAAGTTCGAATTAGAATGCTTCATTGAGCCCCAAAAAGAAACCCCGAGATCCATATTTTCCGAAAGCGTAGTCCAGACAGAGATTTGTGCGCGTTGCTTTGTTAAATAGAACCCGCAATCCGGCACCACCGCCGGGCTGCCACCTTTCAAAAAGCTTGGTGCCAAGTTCGTCACTTGCTGTCTGTAGATTAAAAAATGCAGCTCCACTCAAGAAGCGATTTTTTAAAATTGGGAAGCGGTATTCTGTTTCGGCATAACCGAAAGAAATTCCTTTGAAATAACCGATGGTATAACCACGGCCGCTCCTCACGGCGACATCCCTTCCAGTTCCTGGGAGGTCAAAATAAGGGAGTGTACCGCCAAGTTTATAAGACCCCCAGTACCAGAAGGCAAGTACATGAGCTGGGTCAGACTGAGATAGACTAAAATATTTCCGAAAATCGGTTGTAAGCTGTACTGCACTTTTGCTGCTGCCCAACAGTGTGGTGTTCCATCGAACACCGATATCGGAATAGATGCCTTTGTAAGGTCTATTGGGATTGTCTCTTGTCATATACTGCAAATTGAACAATAACCCATTGGAGTTATAGCTGTCTGGCTCGAAGCCATGCTTTTCCGTATAGATAGTATTGGGAGTAACATTGCCATTAGGACCACTGCTGGTGATTTTGCGCCTTAAGTCAAAAGCTAATCCAGCTCCCACAAACAGCCCATCAGCGATACGTTTGTAGACTTTTTCGTTAAATGTAAAGGCATTGTACTTGGCGCCATACTTCTTATGGTCAGGATTTGCAAGTATTTCTTCATCGGTATTGGTCCATTTTCCATGAGGCGTCATGCCCAAGCCTGCATCTAAAGCAACCATCTTGACGAGTGCAAAAGCCCCTTGAAAATTCAGCTTGTTGTTTGGCGTAAATACATTGTGGCTGATATAAAAAACCATAATATTTTTTGTCGTAATCGAGGCAGATGTTGCGGCGATCGACATGGTAGTCGTTTTCGGGTCACCAAGTACTTTTCCGGCGACAGCTTTAATTCCAATCTGGCCGCCAATTGTCGGGTTATATGCAATATTGGGCATCAAGGTGATGGGGGAACGTTTGCTCGAATGTTCTTTTTTCCGTTTTGGATGTATTATTCTTCCAATGAGGTCAGATATATCATATTGACTGGCAAGGATAGAATCGCGACGATGATTGTACTCTGCAAGAGAGTCTGTTTTTGCATCGGTTTGGGCAGAAAGCAACGTTGGGATTGAAATAAAAAGCATTCCTAAAAAAGCGAATCGGAAGAAATCGTTATAACGTAGAAGTTGATGCATACATTCGGGTTTATCTTAAAACTAAACGTAAAAAAAATTAAAATGTTTTCTCAGGCACTCGGAGCCTGCCTTTTTTGATCTTTGAACAAATGCAAATCCGGTATTGTGTTGAAGAAGTTTATTTTTCTGGCGGAGCTGGAGAATTAAACTTGCAAATCACAGCAAATTTATCTTAGTTTGATTATTTAAACAAGGACATGATAAGACGCACTATAATTAATTACGGGTTGACTTTGCTTTTATTGACTGGAGCTGTTCATGCACAAGAATTGTATACCCCAAGAAATGTTAAGCAAGCGATAGAAAAGGGCACGCGTACAACTACGGGTGAACCAGGGAAAAACTATTGGCAGAATTTTGGCAAATATAATGTGCAGGTTCAATTGGATCCTACCACAAAAACGGTCAGTGGAACAGAAACCATTTTATACAGCAATAATAGCCCGGATACCTTGAAACGGCTGGCTATACGATTTGTCAACAATGTACACAAGCCCAATGCCGTACGTGCGGCCTACGCTTCAGACGATTACCTAACTTCGGGATTGAAGATTAAATCCTTTAAACTGAATGGCCAGGTCTACGATGTAAACAGTAAAGATTGGGGGACCGTCAAACTAGGTGATTTTGGACAGAAGATCCTTCCGGGAAGCACTGCAACATTGGAGATCAGCTGGGAATACCCTTTATCTGTAGAAAGCGACCGTGACGGTTTGTTAAATGCTTCTACTTTTTATTGTGCTTATTCTTATCCAAGAGTGTCTGTATACGACGATTATAATGGCTGGGATGTTTTGGAACATAATGGGAGACAGGAATTCTACAATGGTTTCAATGATTATCAATTTGAAATATCCGTTCCAAAGAATTTCGTGGTTTGGGCTACAGGTGAGCTGACAAATGCCGCAGAAGTATTGCAGAAACCTATTTTAGAACGTTTCGAAAAATCAAAAGTTAGCGATACCCCAATACATATTGCTACAGATGCTGAGATGAAAGCGGGAAAAGTGACAGCACAGGAAGCGTGGAATACTTGGAAATTTAAAGCCGCTTATGTTCCTGATTTCTGTTTCAGTGTGAGTGATAATTATATCTGGGATGGTGGAAGTGTCGACTTAGGAAGCAAACGAGTGAGTGTTCAATCCAGCTACGTTGCTGGAACGCCAGACTTTGAACACTATATTGGCTGGCAGCAATACTGTATCGACTGGTTTTCCAAAAACTGGCCCGGTGTCACCTATCCATATCCGACGATGACAGCGGTTCAGGGATTTGCTGATATGGAATATCCGATGATGATCAACGATTCGAGTGTGCCGGATAATCTTGTGGACGCGCGGCAAACAGCGGACCATGAAATCGCACATACCTATTTTCCTTTTTATATGGGAATCAATGAGACACGCTACGGCTATATGGATGAAGGATGGGCTACGGCACTGGAATTTTGGATTGGAAATGCAGAGATCGGGGCAGACAAGAACAAAGAGCTTTTTAAAGATGCACGCGTAAAACGATATATATTTGATCCTTCTACAGAGGAAGATCAGCCCCTGATCACGATGACTTCTCAGTTAAGTGGTTTAGGGTACGGCAACAATGCCTACATTAAGGCCGCATTGTCTTATATTGCATTACGGGATTACCTGGGCGATGAACCGTTTAAAAAAGCATTACATCATTACATGAAGCTATGGCATGGAAAACATCCGACGCCATGGGATTTCTTTTATAGCATCAATGCTGGTGCTGGACAAAATCTAAACTGGTATTGGAAAAACTGGTATTTCAGCAACAACTACATCGACCTCAAAGTGATTAGCTTTAAGCAAGTTAGTGGTAAAAATACGCTTACGATCACCAATGTGGGGGGATTTGCGATTCCTTTTGATGTGCTAGTTACCTATGCAGATGGATCTGTAGAGACAAAACACCAGACGCCGGCAATTTGGCAACATAATGAAAAAGAAGCAACTTTATCTTGGTCATCGACTAAAAAGGTGAAAAATATTACATTGGATGGTGGTATTTTTATGGATTATACAGCCAAAGACAATAGCTGGGACAACCTAAAATAATTCAGTCGGTCGTGTCAGCTTTTATTTACAGAAGCTGACACGATTTTGCCATGCATAAAATTCTTTGCAGTGCGAATCTAGCCTTTGATGATGTCTTTCATTGCCTTCAAGAATATTTTAAGAAAAATTATCAATGGTCCGAAATGTCAGATTAATCCGTGCATGGAAAGCCTTCTTTGTAGGTGGAAGTCGATGTAGCCAATAGGTTTGCGTCATATCTTTCATGACCAATAGACTTCCATGTCCTAGAATGATATCTATTTTTTCCTTACTGGTCTTATGCTTAAAGGCAAATTTTCGTTCGGCACCAAAACTTAACGAAGCAATTGCACCATTTTTTTTGAGGTCTTTTTCCCCATCACTGTGCCAGGCCATTCCTTCATCGCCATTGTGATATAAATTCAACAAACAGGAATTGTAGGTCTCCTGTGTTGTTTCCTCTGCCAGTCTCTTCAGCTCTAGGAGTTCTTTTGTCCAGGGGAGCGCTCTTTTGGTGGTATTGGAATAGCTATATTCAAACGCTTGATCGCCATACCAGGCTACTTTTCGTTTGGTAACGATTTCATTGCCAAAAATAATAGCTCGGTCATTTACCCACTCCACCGAATCCATCAGTATGTCAAAATAATGGTTTGCCTCCTGCTGATTCAATATTTTACCATAGTAATTGACAGTCCCATCGTAAGGGAGTAGATTCCTATTGCCATCGAAGAGATTGTCGAAAAGTTCCATTGTATTGTATTGTATTGTATTGTATTGTATTGTATTGTAATTTTTAACTAAATGGCCGTATGAAGGCTTTCCCATCCGATTATGGCCGTTTTACGCATAGGATCCCATCGATAACCGCCAAATATACCGCTGTTTTGAATCACACGGTGGCAAGGGATGAGGTAGGCAATTGGATTGCTTCCGATAGCAGTACCGACTGCGCGGGAGGCTTTGGGATTGCCGATTTGGGTAGCGATAGCACCGTAAGTGCTTAAATTGCCCATAGGGATTTTTAATAAAGCTTCCCATACTTTTAGCTGAAAATCAGTTCCTTTTAAATGTAACTTTACCTGACTGATATCTTTATCTTCCGGATTTAAAGCTTGGAGGGCATTTTCATGCATGCTATTTCCCTGTTGGAAATAGGTTGCCTTCGGGAACTGTTGTTGGAGTGACGCAAAAGCTGTAGCCTGATCATCTGCATAAGCAATATGGCAAACACCTTTTGGTGTGGATGCAATGAGCATTGTGCCGAATAAGCTTTGATAATAATCATAGGATATCAATAGGTTGGCACCCTCATTTTTATATTCTGCAGGTGTCATACCTTCAATGTTGATAAATAATTCATGCAGTCTGCTGCTGCTGGAAAGGCCAAGCTGATAGGTGGTTTCGGCGATATTATTTTCTTTTAGCAACGATTTTGCGTGATTGATGCTCACGTATTGCAGGAATTTTTTCGGGCTAGTACCCGCCCAAGCGGTAAACATTCGTTGAAAATGAGCCTCACTCATGTAAACATGGGAAGCGATCTGACCCAATGTGGGCTGTGTCTTAAAATTTTCCTGTAAGAAATGTATGGCCTTGGCGATACGTTGAAAATCTACTTCTTGTTGAATAGTCATGATTGTTCATTTAATTTATACAAAGTTGCGCATAAGGGGAGACCTATAAAATCCGATTTATGCTAAATTAAATGTGCGATTAAGAAGATTTGTCCGAATGACCCAAGGACTTTTCCGGTGCAACTAGATCGCGGATCAGTTGTTTGAGTTCCTTAATCTCTGGAAATCGCCCGGCTCTTTTTCGGTCAAAGATTTCCTGATTCGCTACGCGTATGGTATAGCGGCCTGCAATTTCGCTGGGCACGAGCAGCACTCCGTGAATATCTTCAGTAAACGAACTCAGCAGCTCTTGCGCCATATAGGCGGCGCGCAGCATCCAATTGCATTTTGGACAATATTCAATTTCGATAACGGGTTTTGTTGCCATGAGTCAAGTTAAGGTACATTCTTTTGTTTCAAACAAATTTATTGATCCTGCTGTTGCAATCAAAACCATTTTTGTCATAGAAATTTCGAGATTATTTCCAACTCGGCCGAGTACTGTATAAAAACAGCCCATTCCATATAAAGACAGCCCATTTTATTGGCCCCTTTACTCGGTCAATGGAATGGGCTGGTCGTGTTGGATATCCCCGATAGTTATGCTGGAGGCTTAGCCGATTTTCAAAGAAGTCATCGTCAGCGATCCAGCCACTGAATTGTCGTTGAAGAGAAACAGCTCGTCATTTTTCTCCTGTAAACCCAAAGTATAGATTAAAGGCAAGTAATGTTCAGGCGTTGGGATTGCCAAGTCAAACTCTTTGCCCTGTTTCCTGAAATCCATTAAGGCCTGGTGGTTCCCGTCCTGAATAAATTTCTTCATTTTTTCATTTGCTATTGTGGCCCATTCATAGGCATAACCTGTTGTATTGAGTTTATCCCAGGCAACCATCCGTAGGTTGTGCACCATATTGCCGCTGCCGATAATCAGAACACCTTTTTTCCTTAGCTCGTTTAATTGCTGTGCAATCTCATAATGGTATGCAGCAGGCTGTGTATAGTCGATGCTCATTTGAATAATGGGTACATCTGCATTAGGGTAAAGATGTTTAACAACCGACCAGGAGCCGTGGTCCAGTCCCCATTTGTCGTCCAGGTGAATATCCGCTTTGCTGACGATACGCTGAGTTTCTACAGCGAGAGCTGGACTTCCCGGGGCCGGATATTGCACATCAAATAAAGCTTGGGGGAATCCCCCAAAGTCATGTATGGTGGCAGGATGCTCCATTGCCGTAACAAATGTTCCACGTGTTTCCCAATGTGCAGAGACAACAAGAATGGCCTTCGGTTTTTCAAAAGTCTGACCTATTTTTTTGAATCCCTGTACAAATTCATTGTCTTCGATAGCGTTCATGGGACTTCCATGGCCTAGAAATAGAACCGGATATTTGTCGGTTGCTTCGAGTTCTCCAGAAAATTTATATAAAGAGTTAGCTTTGTGTGCTACTCCAGATAAAGGTAATGTTGCCATAATTTTGATAAAATCCTTTCTACGCATTTGATATATATGTAATCGCGTCAATTTTCTATACAAAGGTAAGCGACGGGGGAGAGGCAGGGGTATAATAATCCGGTCAAACTGTTGTACTATTCGGAAATAAGTTTCTGGATTTCATTTCTGAATTCAGAAGGCGTCATGCCTGCTTTCTTTTTGAAGACATTGGTAAAGTAAGCTTTTTCTTGATAGCCTAGTTCAAAGCCAATTTCCGAGATTGTTTTGTTTGTTGTCAACAATAAGTTTTTAGCTTCAATCAGCTTCCGGGTTTCGATAATTTCAGAGACGCTTTGCTGCAAAATATTTTGACAGATCAGGTTTAAGTTTCGAGTCGACATAAAAAGCTTCTCTGCGTAAAAATTAACTCCTTCAGGACGGTGATAATTCTCTTCTAAGATCGATAGAAAACTCTTGAATGTTGTACCCTGATTTTTTAATTGCTGCTGTGCATCTGGAAATTGCCTTTTCCGTTCAGATTCAATCATGGTAAAAATGGTGCTCAACAGTTGCTTAATGACTCCATAGTCTACAGCAGTCTGGAGAGTTTCCTGTTGCATGAGCTGGCACAAGATCGTTAATCTGTCGAAGCAGTGGGGGCTAGGGAAGGTCAATGTTGCGTTTTCATGAAAATGAGCGTAGAGTTGAAATGTTGTTTCGGGGATAAATTCGCTCTTGAAACGAATGACCCAAAATTCAATGTGATTATTGTTCAAAAGAGGTTTGACGCGATGAGTTTTGCCCTGAGAGACAAAACTTATAAAGGGGGCAGTATACGTTTTTGTTTTAAAATCGATAAAATGTTCGAGTTTTCCTGCTACGCCAATGATCAGTTCCTCGAAATCATGTTGGTGTATTTCGTTTTTGGATTGCTGAATACGCAGTGCCTCATCGGCGTCAATTTTATAGATTTTGAAAAGTTCGTTCAAAATGAGTAAGAAGATTAATGATCACTATACGAATATAAGGTTTCGTTTGGATATTGGCTATTCACAGTGTTCTACTTAGCCTCTTTTATGCTGTGTTACTCCGAGTATATCGCGTTTTTCGGCCTTTATCCAAGGTTTATCCGGTCTTCATTCAGTCCCGAAAGCCACTTTAAATACTGTTTAAGCGGGTTCTGAGCATACTGTCACTGGGATCGCAGCGTGTTAGACTCGGACTCAACACGGACTCATCTCGGACTTGCCCCGGATTCATGGTGTATTACGGATAAATAAACAGTACTTGTGTGATGCTTTAAAGCTGCGGGTATATCGACTTAAACCTACAGGGTGAGTGAAACAAGAGCTGCTCCACTGCATCATTAAATTAAGCCATTCCTAGTCCGATGTTGAACCTCCCGAATTCTTTTTAAGTCTTTATAGCGTGTTTTCCCGAGTTGTTCACGTGTTTACAGTGTTGCTGCGGAGTTTTTCGGCTGTGGTTCGGGCCTGTGTTGGCCCTTGGTCGGGGCATCCGGGGGGCATGGTCGCAACCGGAACGCCATTTGTCCCTGGTGCTAGCGGGGTGAGTCAGGGTTATACTCGGAGGCAACACGGAAGGAACACGGACGCAGCACGCTGGCAGACCGAACCTGTCCACAGGCTGTCCCGAAGCTGCTCCGAAGCTGCTCCGAAGCTGCTCCGAAGCTGCTCCGAAGCTGTCCCGAAGCTGCTCCGAAGCTGCTCCGACCCCGCGCGGGCCCTAACAGGGAGCAGGTGCGGAGGTTTCCGCAGACTCTTCCCCGCAGCTGGCTTTTAATCTCCTCGCTGCGCCCCGGTTTCCCCCTAGACGGGGAATAATTCTGGACTTCTTACCCCTTAGTGTAGTTTTTGTTTATTGTTACCTTAGCCTTAAAATAGATTTAGTTTAGGTCTTACCTATACTATACCTAAACAAACCCTAACTAAACCCTAACTAAACCCTAACTAAAATGATAAGAAAGTATAGCTATGAAACGGGGTATCCCACCGCCCCGTGATCTGCCGTTTTCTGCTATTATATAGCTGTTCTTTTTGGTGCGTATACTACCCCGAGGGTCCGAGCAGGCTTTTAGTAGCAGATCTTTCAGGCCCAACAATTGACCGCGTTCACTGCGCTGCTTTCATCTGCAGGCTATTTTGGCCGTTCCCGCTATTCCGCCACTTCGTACTTGCTGCGAAAGCCACCTCTTGCTGATGTCCGCCCGGCAGGCCTGTCGGGCGGACATCAGCAAACCTCGGTGGAGCCCTTTTTCGTGGCGCCCGGGTTTCTCCCTAAGCGGGGAAGAGCTCTGAACTTTTTATCCCTTAGTGTAGTTTTTGTTTATTGTTAGCTTAGCTTTAAGTTAGATTTCGTTTAGGTCGTGGCGCCCGGGGTTTCCCGCATCGGTTTGGGCTATAGGATCAGCTGTTTTTGGCCTTCCTCTGCACCTCCCACTGCCAAAAACCAAAAAGAATCTCCCATCCTGACAGGCAGTTAAGAGAAAAATGAAAATAATAAGAACAAAAGGCTTGGAAGTTTGTATTTAAACTCCCTATCTTTGCACCACTCCGCAAGGGAGG
>PJUJ01000093.1_pt1 | contig 79231 bp, 71 predicted proteins | sample 1512321 | NCBI WGS metagenome assembly PJUJ01 (sample SAMN08177669, study PRJNA422409) | Feces metagenome, whole genome shotgun sequencing project. | isolation source: Chicken feces enriched on filter paper: beechwood xylan treatment | host: Gallus gallus | place: USA: Madison | collected 2015-01-15 | reverse complement strand
TTGGGTAGAAAGCATCCTGATATCCGTTAAAGCTTAATTTAAGATACAAAAAAAGGAGTAGAAAATGCACTTTCCACTCCTTTTTTTTTGCCCAATATAAAAGGGGACTTTTTCAGTGCCCTCGCTAAGAAGCGGGCTTTTTTTGTGCCCATTAAGAGAATTTAAACTATAAATTATTGATACTAAAATTTTATTAATGTTAATTTATTAAAATAAGTATTTGAAATTGAGGTGTTTACTTAATAATGTATATAAAATCTATAAAATTAGTAGACTTTTTATTTTTTGTTTTTATATTTGCATCGTCATGTATGTAAGTACTTAACAATAAGCTATTAATCAACCATAAATAAAAATTTAAAAAATGACACAATTTTATAAAGAACAATACAAAGAATTGGTAGTGAGGACAATAGAATTTAAACAAAATCTTTATCAAGGAAGGATGCGAATGCGTAGATAGTTTCTTTTCCCTTATGTATATAGATAGGGGAAGTGTGAGGCTTCCCCTTGATTTTGTTAATAATGAACAAGTTTTCAATTGGCGTTGTCACTTGTAATATTCACTACTAAACGATTTAAAATTATGAATTATAAAGCTATTTATAGCATATCTTTTGGATTATCTTTATTGCTAGGTACTGCTGGAGCAGTGCAAGCACAACAAAAAGATCCTAAACCTATTATCAATGCTTCTTTAATCGGTACAATTATCGATGCTGACACCAAAGAGCCTATTGCAGGTGTTACCGTACAGTTGGATGCAGTAACTCACCAAGTTAAAACAGATAGAGATGGTAAATTTCAATTTGTAACTGGTCAAAAATTACCATTTGCGGTTATCGTATCATATTTGGGATACGAAACCCAAAAATTAGTTATAGAAACTTCACCTGCTGTCATTGAATTAAAACAAAGCGTAAATTCCTTGGAGCAAGTTTTCGTAACTTCCCGCCGTCGTACAGAACAAATTCAAGATATTCCGATTCCCGTATCTCTAGTACGAGCTAGTGTTATTGAAGATGCAGGTGCTTTCAATGTTAACCGTATTAAAGAAGTTATTCCTTCTGTCCAATTATATGCTTCTAATGCACGTAATACGACCTTAAATATACGTGGTTTGGGCTCTACTTATGGATTAACAAACGATGGAATTGATCCTGGTGTAGGTTTTTACTTAGATGGTGTGTATTTAGCACGTCCAGCAGCTACCGCATTGGATTTTATTGATATCGAGCAAATCGAGGTGTTGCGTGGCCCTCAAGGTACTTTATTCGGAAAGAATACCACTTCGGGTGCATTTAATATTACCTCACGTCTTCCATCATTTGTTCCAGGAGCTAACTTTGAAGTGAGCTATGGTAACTACGGTTATGTGCAAGGTAAAGCTTCGATCACAGGTCCAATTGTGAAAGATAAATTGGCGGCAAGAGTTTCTTTTTCAGGAACACAACGTGATGGTCTATTATACAATGTGCACTATGACCGTCAAATCAATGATATCAATAACTTAGGTCTTCGTGGACAATTGTTATACACACCTTCTGAAAATTTGAAGGTTACGTTGACGGGTGATAGAACTATTCAAAAACCTGATGGTTATGGATGGGCTGTGGCTGGAGTAGTACAAAACCAACGTTCGGAATACAGACAATTCAATAAGATCATTGAAGATTTAGGGTATGAAATTCCTTATAAGAGCGCTTTTGAACGTAAAGTTGATTTAGATACACGCTCGAAGGCAGATAATGAATTAGGTGGGGTTTCTTTAAACTTCGATTACAAAATAGGTAACGGTACATTGACTTCCACTTCAGCTTGGCGCTATTGGAATTGGGTACCATTAAATGACCGTGATTATTTAGGAATTCCAGTATATACCATTTCATCTGGTAATTCTACACACGATCAATGGTCTCAAGAATTCCGCTATTCAGGTAATATCAACGAAAAAATCAGTGGTGTAATTGGTGTATTTGGTTTATGGCAAGATCTAAGAACTGATCCTGTACATACTGAAGAAGCTGGAGATGCGCTATGGCGTTTCCAACAGAATAATGCTTCCGCTACTCAATGGGCTCCTGGATTAATTGACAAAGTAGGTATCCGAACAAATTACGGAATCAAAAGTACAAGTTTAGCAGTATTTGGACAGATTGATTGGGCAATAACAGATAAAATTCACGTATTACCAGGTTTACGCTATAATTATGATAAGAAAGTAGCAGATTACGATCGTAAGAAATATATCGAAAATAATATTCAATATACAGAAGCACAATTAGCTGCAGTAAATAGTATCTATTCAAATCAACAATTTGATATAGATGCAGATGCTGGTAATTTATCGGGACAATTGTCATTACAATATAAATTCAATCCGAACTACAATGCTTTCGTGACTTATTCCAAATCTTACAAACCTATTGGTATCAACGTGGGAGGTTTGCCCGTGATTGATGGAAAAGTGGCAACAGAATTAGCAGAAGTAAAACCTGAATCTGTAAATCACTACGAATTTGGGGTGAAAACCAACCCTACGCGTAATGCTTTCTTAAACTTGACAATTTTCCAAACAAATATTAAAGATTACCAAACACAAGTACAAACACCAGACCCAGGCGTAAATAGAGGTTATTTGGCAAATGCTGAAAAAGTAAGCGTAAAAGGTTTGGAATTAGACGGTAGTATCCGTGCAAGTAAATATCTACGTGTAAATGCTGCTTTTGCTTATACCGATGGTAAATACGATTCATTCACGAATGCACCAGTTCCATTGGAAGAAGTAGGTGGAGCACAAGCCTTCAAAGATGTTTCAGGAGGTGAATTGCCAGGTCTTTCTAAATATTCTTGGACTATCGCTCCAGAATTTACGGTAAAAGGGGATTTATTGGGGCTTCAAGGTAACTACTTCTTAGGCGTAGATGCATTTTATCGTTCGAAATTCTCATCTAGTCCGTCGCCATCACAATATTTAAATATTGATGCATATTCCTTGGTTAATGCGCGTTTAGGGTTCCGTGCAAGTAATGGTCTCTCAGTTATTGCTTGGAGCAGAAACATAACAAATAAAGATTATTACGAGCAATTACTAGCTGCTCCCGGCAACTTCGGTCAATATGGTGGTGTAGTGGGTGATCCACGTTCATATGGTGTGACTTTACGTTACAATTGGAGATAATAATTCGGTTAATTCACTCAATTAATATGCTAAGACATGAGTAATAAAGTTCAAGCTATTGACGTTCCGACACCTTTGGTGAAGAAGAAAATACTATCGCCTATAGTAGGATTGATATTATTATTGAAAGTAGTTATTATCGCTTATTTTGGATATATGCTTGTTCAGGCAGTACAGAATAATACGGTAAATTTCGACAGCACATTCTTCTTATTTATTGTTGCAGGATTCTTTGCACAGCTGATAGATGGAGCTTTAGGTATGGCCTATGGCGTGAGCTGTACAACTTTATTAATCAGTCTTGGAATATCACCAAAATTAGCATCTGCAAGTGTGCATACTTCGGAGATTTTCACTACAGGAGTATCTGGATTGTCTCATATCAGATTTAATAATTTAGACAAGAAGCTTTTCTTCAAAATAGTTTTTACAGGGGTTTTGGGTGCATCTTTGGGGGCGTATTTGCTGTCAGATTTAATTGATGGCGCAGTAATAAAACCTTATATATCTGTTTATCTTGTTTTCTTGGGAGGCTATTTAATTTATAAAGCTATTCGCAAAAATGTGGAAGGCAAACCTAAAAGAAAATATGCGCCAGTACTTGCACTATTTGGTGGATTGTTGGATGCAATAGGTGGCGGTGGCTGGGGACCGATTGTTACTTCTAACCTTTTGAGTCAAGGGCATAATCCACGCAAAACTATAGGTACAGTAAACACAGCAGAATTTTTCGTAACATACTTTGCTACTATAGTTTTCATTTTCGTTCTTGGAGTTCAGCATTTAGATATTGTTTTGGGATTGGTAATCGGAGGAGTCCTGGCAGCGCCAATTGGGGCTTATGTAGCTTCAAAAGTAAATCCTAAGACCTTATTAATACTCGTAGGAACGTTGGTGGTCCTAACTTCTATATGGAGCTTGATTAATATATTTTTAAAATAATTCTTTACTATCACAACCTTATCAACATGAAAAACAAAGCAAATTCTAAACTAGGGAACAGCGTTAGTAAAGATTTAATCATTCTTTATACTATCTGTTACAAAATGCGAATGCACGCCTAATTAGTTTAATCTACATATATTAAAGTTCTCGGGAGGTGGGCACAACTCTAGAGGCTTTATCAACGGTCATTCATGTAAGCGTTTTGATATCTATAAAAGCTGCTTGTTGTAAATAACTTTAATCTTACTTAAAATGAAAAATAAGAGTGTATTTTTATACGCCCTAGCTATATTATTGTCTATATCGTCGGGCTTTTGGAATCCGATAAAAGCGCAAGAAACAAAACCTATTATCAATGCTTCTTTAGTAGGAACCGTAATCGATGCAGATACTAAAGAACCCATCGAAGGCGCGACTATTCAGTTGGAAGCTGTAACACATAGTGTAAAAACAGATCGCCAGGGAAAATTTCAATTTGTTACAGGGCAGAAATTACCATTCACTGCAACGATATCTTATGTAGGCTACGAATCGCAAATCTTTGTATTCAAAACATCACCTGCAGTAGTAGAACTAAAACCAAAATCTAATGGATTAGATGAGGTGGTAGTAGTAGGGTATGGAACGCAGAAGAAAAAGGACGTGGTAGGTTCCGTTGCTAAAGTGAGTGGTCAAGCTTTAGAGGATATTCAGAGTTCTGGAGTGGACCAACTTTTACAAGGACAAGCGTCGGGTGTTTTAGTTTCTGCTAATTCATCGGTGCCTGGAACAGGTATATTTTTACGTGTTAGGGGTTCAACTTCTATTAATGCTAGCAATAATCCCTTATATGTCGTTGATGGGGTATTCATCAATAATACAAGTCTCCAAACTATAGGAACAGGGGGACAAGAGACTTCTCCTTTAGCGGATATTAACCCTTCCGATATTGAATCAATAGAAATATTAAAAGATGCTAGTGCTACGGCTATTTATGGTGCAAGAGGAGCAAATGGTGTGGTAATTATTACTACAAAAAGAGGTAAGGCTGGGAAAAATAATATTGGATTTAGTCTTTCAAAATCATATTCAAATGCGCCGAAAAAATGGAAAACGTTAACTGCAGAACAGGAAGCAATACTCCAAAATGAAACATGGATAAATGATGGAAAGGATTTTAGTAAAAGACCATTCCGTCCCGTAAGTGATGGAGGTAAAGGAAATCCAGAAGATCTCACTACTTATGATAGAATTGGGCTTATATTTCAAACCGCAGAAAGTGAAAATGTTGATTTATCGCTTAGTGGGGGCAATGAAAAAACGCAGTATTATTTAGGTGGTAGCTTTGCCAATCAAGAAGCTATTGTTAAGCCTGATTGGTTTAAAAGGTATAACATTAAAATAAATCTAGATAACAAGATCACGGAAAAAGTGAAGGTTGTTACAAGTACAAGTTTGGTACGAACGATTCGGAATATGAGTGCCAACGGAAATGTGCCTAATGGAACAGTAAATGGAGCATTATATACTCCATCTTATTATCCAATATTTACAAGCGATGGTAATTATAACCGTCCAGTGTTCTTTGAAAACCCCTTAGCAACTATTAATGAATCAAACTTTAAAGCGGAAGGTTCAAGGGTTATTAGTAACGTATATGGTTCATATTCAATTTTGAAAAATTTAATTTTCAAAACAAGTTGGAGTATTGATTTCAACGAAAACTATGAAAACAACTACTACAATAGTAAAATGTTTTTAGGTCAACCTAATGGGGAGGCTACCTCTGCCACATCACGATTAACTTCTTTGATAAATGAGCAGACACTGTCCTATCTCACAACTATCAATGATAACAACCAATTATCTTTGGTAATCGGAAATACGTTGCAAAAGGAGTCACATGACCTGACGAGTGTCACGGGGATTGGATTTCCATCCGACGAATTTACAAAAATTGCATCTTCTGCAACTCAATATGGTACTTCTAGGTCAACAGCGTCAGCTTTAGTATCCTTTTTTGGGAAGGGAACATATATTTACGCTGACAAATATATATTAGATGCAAGTATTCGTGCAGATGGATCTTCACGTTTTGGAAAGGAAAATAGATGGGCTTATTTTCCATCAATTGGTGGAGCTTGGAGAATTTCCCAAGAATCCTTCTTAGCAGATATTCAATGGTTAAGCGATTTAAAATTAAAGGCAAGTTACGGTATTACAGGAAATCAAAATGGTATAAACGATTTCTCCTCTCGAGGATTGTGGTCGGGTGGCTATAATTACTTAAATGCTTCTGGTATATTTCCTTCTCAATTGGCAAATCCTAATTTGAAATGGGAAACAACTTCGCAGTTTAATGCTGGATTTGAGATAGGATTCATCAAAAACAATTTTAATATCGAGTTCAATTATTACGATAAGTATACTAAAGACTTATTATTGTCCAATCCTATATCTTCTAAATTAGGTTTTAGCTCACAACTATCAAATGTTGGGGAAATGAGCAATAAGGGCTTTGAGTTTGCTTTTAATGGAAAATTGGTTGACAAAGCAAATTTTAAATGGAACACAAATCTTAATATTTCTAGAAATATTAATCTTATTGAGAAGTTAAACTCTACTATTCTATTGAATAGAACAATACTCAAAGAAGGCAATCCTTTATATTCTTTTTATGCACATAAGCAGATCGGTGTAAATCCAGAAAACGGTGAGGTACTTTTCGAAGATTTAAATAATGATGGTTTAGCTACTGATGCTGATTTACAAATTATCGGAAATGCATGGCCAAAATTCACAGGAGGCTTTAATAATGACTTCTTCCTTTGGGACAAGTTGGATATCAAATCTTTATTTTATTTTTCTGTAGGTAACAAAATGTGGAATAATACAAGGTATCGTATGGGGCATGGTGGCTCTAGAAATGATGCTTTTGCTATGTTGGAAGAACAGTTAAATAGATGGCAAAAACCTGGAGATATTACCGATGTACCTAGAATGACTGCTTCGGGAAACAATGCAAGCATTATTCCAAGTCGCTTTATGGAAGACGGTTCCTATTTGCGTCTACGCAATGTTTCCTTAGGATATCATTTTAAAGGAAAAGTGTTAGAGCGTGCTCACATTAAAAACTTAAGACTTTATTTGGCAGCTACGAATCTTTTAACTTTTACTAAATACTCAGGAGTAGATCCGGAAGTAAACACTACAGGAGCTGATCAAAACCAAATTGGTTACGATCAAGCTATTGCTCCTCAACCTAGAACTTTTCAATTAGGTGTTAACTTAACATTATAGTAATGCAAAAAAATCTAATCATAATCACAATATTATTTTTGTTTTCATCTTGTGCCAATTTTCTTGAGGTAGAACCTGAATTGGCTGTAAGTGATGAACAATCGATAACTAATGGAAAAGGAGCCGCAGCCGCGTTGAATGGGGTTTATAACAAATTGGCTTCTGATAGTTACCATGGTGTTTCTTTTCGATTTATTACCAATCTTTCAGGTGATAATTTAAGATGGGTTGGTAACAGTCCTAGTAATCGGGAGTTTGATGTTTTTGAAGTCTTTACTTCTAATTCAAGAGTTGAAAGTTTATGGAATGCCATCTATAGCACGATTAATGGAGCAAACCATATAATCTCTAAGGTGCCTGACATACAGGATCAAGCGTTTACAGATGCGGAAAGAGCTCGCATACTTGGCGAAGCGTATTTTATACGTGCATTGAATTATTTTGATCTTGTACGATTGTGGGGAGGTGTTCCTATAGTAGTGAAACCCACAGGCTCTATAGAAGATGGATTAGGAATTGCTCGTTCGGATAAAGCTGCAGTATATGAACAGATATTATCGGATCTAGAGAAAGCAGAGCAGTATTTAGAACTTACTACCGTTAAGTCGAGAGCATCTAAAGGGGCAGTATGGGCTTTTAGAAGTACACTTTATTTGTATCTGGAAAGATGGCAAGAAGCGGTAAATAATGCAAATAAGGTGATTGAAGAAACTACCATATATCAATTGAATAAAAGCTATTCGGATTTTTACTTATCAAAAAATACTGCTGAATCAATTTTTGAAATTGACTATACTATCAATAACCGCAATAACTATGCGATTAATTGGCTTCCTGGATCTTTAGGAGGAAGAAGAGAATTTTTACCGACGGATGATCTGATAAGTCTTCTTAATAATCCTCTTGTAGGTGGTGATCGCAGGAACTTACTACTATTAGATCAGGATATTTACTATGGTAATATGGATTTTAAACCTGCTACGGGGATTGATCAAGTTTATGTCTTCCGACTTGCAGAAATATTTCTCAATAGAGCTGAAGCTAATGTTAAGCTTAAAAAATTAGCTGATGCAAATAATGACCTGAAAAAGGTACGTGCAAGAGCAAATGTTTCGGAAGTTTCTGATTATGCAAATGAAGAAGAATTAGAGAGACAAATACAATTAGAACGTAGATTAGAATTTGCATTTGAAGGAAAACGATGGTTTGATTTAATAAGAACCAATAAGGCTAAAGCTACATTAGGTATAACAAAAGATTACAAATTATTACTCCCTATTCCGCAACAATTAATCTTTGTTGATAAAGAAATTGAACAAAATGAAGGATACAAATAAAATTATATAAATATGAAAAGTTTAAAAATTTTAATAATTGCATTTGGAATAGTTTCAACTGCATTCGCACAAGGAAAATATACTGTTACGGGTACAAGATTTTTATTGCCTTTATTTGAACAATTTAATGAACCGTTACAAGAAGAAGGATTTGATAAATTATTTGAGGCTACATCTAGAAATCCAAAGGCCGATATTACAGCCACTGCTACACCAAAAGTGCTTCCTGCTGCAAAGGAAGGTTATAAACAAATTGCCTTAGCCAAGATTGTTTATTTACCTGTTGTTAACACAAAGCACCCCGATATTAAAACACTATTGGAAAAAGGTATTCGCGTGGATGAACTTAAAAGTATATTTTTTAAAGACAAGGGAGATGCCGGATTTAAACCAAATTCTAATTTCAATGTATTAACTCGTAGCGCTTGTGCAGCGGTTTCATTTTCTAGTTTTTTAAAGGAGGATATTAAAACGCTTGTCAATGACTATGATAAAATAGAAAATGACAGTTTGTTAATAGATCTTGTTACCAAAGACACCTTAGCCATCACCTTTTTAGATCCTTCTAATATTTATGATATTAACACAGGAAAGATAAAGTATGGAATAACTGTTTTGCCAATAGATTTAAACAATAATGGTACTATAGACAGTGATGAAAACTTTTATTCAGACCGTAAGGTACTAATAGAAAGACTTAAAAAGGATAAAATTGAATTGCCTTCGGGTCTACTAACAGTCACCATATCTGAAAAAGAAAATGCATATTTTTCAAAATATGTGAACTGGGTTAAAGAAAAAGGAGATCCAATCATAGAGAATTTTGGTTTTTTACCACTAAATTAGTTCCATAGTAATTAAACCTTGGCAAAATACGACGCAATAATAGTTGGTTCTGGACCGAATGGTTTTGCTGCTGCAATTACTTTGCAGCAGCAAGGTCTTTCTACGCTTATCGTAGAAGGAGCGGATACCATTGGTGGGGGAATGCGGACGAAGGAACTGACACTGCCAGGATTTAAACATGATGTCTGTTCAGCGATTCATCCGATGGCAATGGCGTCACCTTTTATGCGTTCTATTCCTTTAGAAGCTTACGGTTTATCTTTTGAATATGCAAAATATGAAGCCGCGCATCCATTAATTGATGAAGAAGGAACTGTTTTACATCGCAGTTTGGAAGAAACCATTGCAGAACTAGGAGAAGATGGAGCGTATTACCAGAGTCTAATAGAACCTGTTGTCAAAAACTGGGAAAAGCTAGCGAAAGACACAATGGGACCATTAGGACTTCCTAAATACCCGTTGAATCTTGCGGCATTTGGTGTGCATGCGATTCAACCAGCTTCCTGGTTGGCAAAGCACTTTAAAACCGAAAAAGCAAAAGCCTTATGGGCGGGAATGGCAGCTCACGGTATACAGCCCTTGGATAATTTGACCACTTCAGCAATCGGCTTAGTATTAATGGGAGTAGGACATCGGTATGGTTGGGTTATTCCCAAAGGAGGTTCGCAGTCGATAGCCAATGCATTAGAAGCTTATTATTTATCCTTAGGGGGAAAGATTCAGACTGGCTTCTGGTTGAAGAATAAGTTCGATTTACCAGAACACAAGATTTTATTATTGGATCTTACACCAAAACAATTATTAGATATTGAAGGATTGGGTTTGTCGTCATTGTATACCAAACAATTGCATCGATACAAGCAAGGGATGGGGGTATTCAAAATAGATTGGGCACTTTCTGAAGAAACCCCATTTACCGACTTGCGCGCACGTCAGGCAGCAACAGTACATATCGGCGGAACATTCAATGATATTGCACTCTCAGAATATGATGGTCACCGTGGAAGAGTTTCGGATAAACCCTTCGTACTTTTTACGCAACAAAGTCAATTTGACAAAACTAGGGCGCCAGAAGGGAAACATACGGGGTGGGCATATTGTCACGTGCCCAATAGTTCAACAGTGGATTATACCGAAATAATAGAGAATCAAATCGAGCGTTTTGCGCCAGGATTCAAAGACACCATCTTAGGGAAACATACATTTAGTCCTGCAAAGCTGGAAGCATATAACCCCAATTATATAGGAGGTGATATCAATGGCGGTATCATGGATATTTCGCAATTATATACACGCCCTACACTATCATTTAATCCGCACCGAACATCTAACAAGTCAATTTATATCTGTTCGTCCGCTACCCCTCCAGGTGGTGGGGTGCACGGCATGTGTGGTTTTCATGCTGCTCGATTGGTGTTGAAAGACCATTTTAATATTTCAGTAAATTTATAATGGCGCAGAAAAGAATTGTTTTAGCAGGAGGAACGGGGAATATAGGCAAATTGCTGACCTTGATTTTGATTCATTTGGATTATCAGGTGATAATTTTTAGTAGAAGGGAGCTAAAATCTTCGCATCCTAATATCCGATATATCAAATGGGATGGTGAAAGCCTTGGTAACTGGGTACAAGAGATGGAAGGTATTGATACTCTAATCAATCTGAGTGGAAAATCTATCCAATGTCGCTTCACAGATGATAATAAAAAGATTTTGTTAGAATCTCGCATTGAGCCTACACGAATTCTGGGTGAAGCTATTTCAACTTTAAGTTCTCCACCTCGGTTATGGATTAATTTTTCTGGCATATCCCTTTTCGAAGGTGTAGAAGGATTAAATAATGAAGAATCCACATCCTTTGGAAATACCTTTTTAGCTCATCTTACTCAAGAATGGGAAAAGACTTTTGTCGAAGCTAATACGCCTGCCACAAAGAAAGTAATCTTACGATTGAGTCCAGTTTTATCTACAAAATTCGGTATGTTCAAGGAACTACTGCCGCTGGCAAAACTCGGGTTAGGAGGAAAAGTAGGCGATGGAAATCAGCAAATAGCCTGGATTCACGAACTGGATTTAGTTCGTCTGGTCATGTGGATTATCAATCTTGAATCTCCATCTGCATTGTATCATGCATGCGCTCCCGAGCCAGAATCGAATAAAGAATTTATGAAAAATCTGCGGAAAGCGGCAGGAATGCCTATTGGGATGCCTTTGCCTGCTCTTTTCGCTAAACTTGGAGCTTATTTCAAAGGTGTAGAAAGTGATATGTTGTTACTGACGAACGCTGTTTCGACTACGCGTACTTTGCAAGAAGGCTTTATATTTAATTATCCAAATACTCAAAAAGCATTTGAACATCTAACTAAAAAATAACAATACAATAAATTATGTCAACAAAAAGAATAGCATTTACTGAAGATTGGGTCGTGGTGATTTTGGGATTGGGCTTAGTCCTGGTAGCCTTATTGGGCTTCATCATTCCAAAGCCAAGTTTCAGCTGGGAATCCACTTCAGAATTGACTTCTAAAGTGCTTTCCGTATCGAATTTAACAAAAATTGGAAGCCAATTTATTACCGTTTATATTACAGCGATTTTGGGCGCATTATTACTGAACAAATCTATTAAATCCTTGCTTATCGTTTTTCCGTCGGTTTTTGTATTGACCATTTTTGCCTTGATTTTGGCAGGAAATGCAACCGTAAAAGAATATAACCTCGAAGCCGTAATTTTTGCGTTAGGGATTGGTTTGTTGATTAGCAATACTTTCACCTTACCAGAATGGTTCAAAAATGCATTAAGCACTGAATTGTATGTGAAAATAGGTTTAGTCCTGTTAGGAACTACAGTAATTTTTGGGGACATACTTAAAGCAGGCTCGCTGGGTTTAATACAAGCTTTAGTAGTGGTGATTTCCGTATGGTATTTTGCTTTTTGGATTTGTAAAAAGTTGAAGATCGATAAAGAAATGTCCTTAATGCTGGCAAGTGCGGTTTCGATTTGTGGCGTTTCGGCAGCAATCGCGACATCTGGAGCCATCAAAGGTGACAGCAAAAAATTGTCCTACGTCATCTCTTTGGTGTTAATTACCGCCATTCCAATGATGATTTTTATGCCATACTTAGCTGAATGGATGGGGTTATCACAAGAAGTTACAGGCGCTTGGTTGGGTGGTTCTATCGATACAACAGGAGCTGTGGTAGCTTCTGGTTCACTAGTGGGTGAAGAAGCGTTAAAAATCAGTACTATTGTTAAGTTCTCACAAAATGTATTGTTAGGTATAGCTGCCTTTGCAATTAGCATTTATTGGACTTATGCTAAATCCGTAGACGATGAAACCAAAAAAGAAAAACCTACATTGAAAATCATTTGGGAGCGTTTTCCAAAATTTGTTATCGGATTTGTCTTTGCTTCTTTGCTTTTCTCTTTCGTTATTTCTCCTGAAACAAATAATTTGGTTAAGGAAAGCTTGAAAAGCTTACAGAGTTTGTGGTTTGTTTTAGCATTTACTTCCATTGGCTTGGAAACCAATTTTAAAGACCTTTTCCAACACAGTAATAAAAAACCTTTATATGCATTTTTGATTGCGCAGACCTTTAATATTTTGGTCACTTTAGGGATTGCATTGATATTATTCCAATAATTTTATGGAAAACCGTATCTTAAAGCATCATTAAAGCAAATAAAGTGAATGAACGAAAAGGAGCTTCTATTACAATATAAGGCTACAGGTGGTCTGGATGTATTGGGCAAGTTGTATGCTCCTTATATGTCGTTGGTGTATGGTGTGTGTTTCAAGTATTTACAGGAAGCGGAGCAAAGTCAAGACGCAGTAATGCAGATTTTTGAAGAGCTTATTCCTAAGTTGCGTACACACGAGGTGGATAATTTTAAAAGTTGGCTGCATGTGTACACCAAAAATTATTGTTTGATGCAATTGCGTAGAGACAAACGTCGTCCGCAGGTGGATATAGAAGAAAATCTTTTCGAAAGCGAGCAGAAGTTAAGTGCATTGAATGAGGACAGGTGGGAGGAGAAAGATTTTGAGAAACTCGAAGGTTGTATGCAGACCCTGAATTTTGAGCAGGAACAATGTGTTCGTTTATTTTATTTGGAACAAAAATGTTATAAGGATATCGCAGAACAGACGGGCTTTGACTTGAATAAAGTCAAAAGCGCGATTCAAAATGGGAAGCGTAATCTGAAAATCTGTATGGAGAATAAGAAAAATGGAAAATAATTACCAACTGTCTCGTATTCATAATTATGTACATGGCTTGATGAGCCGTGATGAAATGCATGCGCTGGAGCGAGAAGCATTGGATGACCCATTTTTGCAGGATGCGATAGATGGATACAAATTACAGCAAGGAGTAGATGTCAAGCAATTAAGTCTATTGCAACAACGACTGGCGGAGCGTGTAGAAGTTCAGGCTTCCGAACGTGATAAGCGTTTTTATAGTTGGCAACGATTAGCTATAGCGATGGCAGCGGGCGTGTTGTTTTTAACGGTTTGTACGTTGATTTTAATGCGCTATTTGCCTCAACAAAAAGCATCTGCCTTAACAGAGGTGGAATTGATGGATGATGCTGCTTGGGAGTATACAATTCAGCAGTCAGATGGCAATAATGTAGAACCCTTTGAAGGTTGGGATAATTTTGAATTATATCTATTACAGAATTTGCATCCCGAAAACAAAATTGAAAGCTCGGCTCATATATCGTTTGTCGTTCAAGCTGGAAAAGTTTCGGAATTAAATATCACTGGAATAGATAAGGAAAATAAGATGTGGCTGGAAGATATTATTCAAAACAAATTCAATTGGAAGGGACAGATCGCAAAGTTTGATATTGTTTATAACAAGTTGAATATTAAATAACATTCTATATTGGAATGAGTATGTTTGAGTAATTGTATTTGTTTTAATATATTCATAGTTTGTTAACTTAAATTATGAATAAAAAAACTTCTTTATTAATTATAGGGCTGTTATTTACCTCATTATTTGCTCTTGGACAAGAACAAAGACATCGAATTTTTTTTATTACTGAATTAGATATTGAGGATTTAGTACAGTACGAAGAATTAGGTGTATGGGGGATTTCTTATGATTATCAATTTAAACGAAATCAATATATAGGAGCTTATGTCGCATTAAATAACCATAATCAATTAATAGGTATAGACTATCAATCAAATTTCAACCTAATTGCAGATAGATTAAAATTCACTCTTGGGGCTGGCTTAGGGGTTCATTTTTATCAAAAGACAGGTTTGGATGGAAAGGCAACAATATTAACAGGGATTGGAGGTTTTACTTACAATCTTTCTAAACCTATTTCAATCTTTGCGAATTATCGACCAAAGTTAGATATACCATCTCTAGATGTATTCTCTGCTTCAGATATTAGAATTGGTGTAGGTTATAGGTTTTAACAAAAAAGTCCTTTCTGTGAATTATCAGAAAGGACTTTTTTGTTATAAATACCTTGACTACTCTTCCCAACGGATTTTATCCTCTATAGGAGAGCGAACTGGTTCGCGAGGTTCAGCATTGTGGTGTCCTAAATAGAATAGACCAATACATTTTTGGTTTTCTTCTAATTTTAAGAATTCACCTAAATGGTTGATTAATCCTGGTGTTGCCCAATATCCCCCAATATTTAAAGAATGAGCTGCTAACCAAATATTTTGAACGGCACAAGCTGTAGCTGCTAATTCTTCCCATTCTGGTAAATCACCTGTATAGTTTACAATAATTGCGATAGCAACATTTGATTGTGTAGCTTTTTTCGCCATATTTTGCTCTGCTACTTCAGAATATTTTTCTGCAGGTGTAATGTTTTTATAGATACGTGCTAATTCGGATCCTAAACGTTGTAAACCATCTTTTTGGAATACCACAAAACGCCATGGTTGTGTACGTTTGTGCGTAGGAGCAGCATTCGCTGCTTCTAAAATCGTCAAAAGATCTTCTTTTGAAATATCTTGATCCGTAAAACTGTTTTGGTTGACCGTTCTACGGTATTGAATTGCTTTTAAAACTTCGTTTGACATAAAATTGATTTAATTAATTACGCTTTTTCTTCCCAAAGTGTAGCGATGTGAAGAATAGTTTTCACGGCTTTCTCCATATCTTGTTTACTTACCCATTCCATTTTTCCGTGGAAGGCATGGCCACCAGCGAAAATATTGGGACATGGAAGTCCCATAAAAGATAATCTTGAACCATCAGTACCGCCACGAATACTGCGACGTTCAGCTTTCATACCTGCACGCTCGATAGCTTCTAAACCTATCTCCATGATTTGTGGATATTGATCCAATACTTCTTTCATGTTGCGGTATTGTTCTTTCGTATCGAACGTATAAGTAACTCCAGGGTATTGAGCAACCACTGCTTTCGCAACAGCTTCTAATTCAGCTTCATGTTTTTCCAAATTTGCAGTGTCATGATCTCTCACAATAAAGGAGATAGTTGTTTTTTCTACAGAACCAGAGATTCCTGTGGGATGAACAAAACCTTGTTTACCCGATGTGCTTTCTGGTGATAAACGGTCTGTAGGGAGTGAATCCACAATTTTAGAAGCAATTTTAATAGCCGATTGCATTTTGCCTTTGGCAAATCCAGGGTGAACTGATACGCCATGGATAGTTATAGTAGCAGCATCAGCAGAGAATGTTTCATCTTCGATAGTTCCTGCTTTTTCACCGTCCATTGTATAGGCAAATTTAGCGCCTAAGCGTTCTAAATTCACAAAATCTACACCACGACCAATTTCTTCATCAGGTGTAAATAATATTTTGATATCGCCGTGTTTGATTTCTGGATGTTCGATTAACAATTTCGCAGCTTCCATGATCTCCGCTACACCAGCTTTGTCATCAGCACCTAATAATGTTGTACCCGAAGCGGTGATAATATCATTTCCGATTTGATCGGCTAAATCTTTGTGTTCAGCAAAACGAATCACTACAGCATTATCATCTGGCAAAACTAAATCTTGACCTTGGTAATTGCTATGAACAATAGGTTTTACATCTGTACCCGAACAATCTGGCGATGTATCTACGTGCGAACAAAAACAAATCGCGGGAACATCTTTCGTTGTATTAGAAGGAATAGTAGCATATACATAGCCATTTTCATCCAATTCGACATCCTGCGCACCGATAGCTTTCAATTCTTCTAACAACACTTTACTCAAATTGAGTTGTTTGGCTGTAGAAGGGAAAGTTACAGAATTGGGATCGGACTGCGTGTCGATCTGTACATAACGCATAAAACGTTCAGCAACAGAAAGATTTGATAGATTATTTATAAAAGAATTATCCATTTTAACATTTTTTGCACTACAAATGTAGTAAACCCCACAAGTTTTAAGGTATGTTTATTGTAAAGATGTTGAAAAGAGAAACGGGGAAGAGTGACTTCCCCATAGTTATTATTTTTGTTTATCGACCCATCCAAACACTGATTCTAGTACACTTGAATTTCTTGCTCCGCCGATATTTTGTCTAATTTTTAATTCTTCACCTGCTATTTTAGTGAAAAGTCCATCGATAGCTTTTTGGGTTACATAAGCATTTAAATCAGTTTGAACTTTTTCTTTTGCGATAGGGAGTGCATTGTAGGCAGAAGTTAACTGTGTCCAATAGCTACTTACATTGTTTTTCCCTAAAGCGGATTCAACAATAGGACTGAATTTTTGAGTCAACGTAGCAGACGTCGTTCTTTTAAAGAAAGTTGTTGCAGCATCTTGTTGGGAACCCAATAAAATATTGAAAGCATCAGTTACAGTCATTTGTGATAGCGAATTCACGAAAACTGGGGCTGCTTCTTTTACAGCTGATTCGGCAGCTTTATTTAAGCTCAATACGAAATTGTCAACCAATTTGCCCATTCCTACAGAACGCAAGGCTTGTTCAACTTTTTGTGCCTCTTGAGGCATCAAAATTTTGACTATAGCATCGCCGTAAAACCCATTGTTCGCAGAAAGTGTATTGATACTATTTTGTAATCCGTTACTTAATGCTTGTTTAATCCCGGTAGTAGCTTCTGCTTGTGTTATAGTTCCTGAATTAGAACCTGTTGTAGAAGTCGTTGTACCAGGAGCCGTTTGAGGCAATGTGCTTGGGATTTGGCTCATTGTCTCGCATCCTGTAAATAACGGAAGTGTAGCAATGCCTAATGCCAAGTATTTGATTGTTTTCATATTTAAACGATTGAAGCGCAAAAATAAAAAAAGTTCTTACCACTCCATGTGTACCGAAACAGGAAAGTGATCTGAAGGATATTTACCAAGGTAAGTATCGGTCAGTATACCATATCTCAATATATTGAAAGGCTTCGAAACGAAAATATGATCAATACGACTTTTCTTTTCTAGACTTTTTCCCCAACCATTGAATGAAGAGTTAGGTTCATAGACGATAGGAGAAAGTTCGTACGTGTCTTGAATCGAAGGAGAGTTGGCTAAAGTAAAATAAGCTTCGTCTTTTTCATTCACGTTCAAATCTCCTGAAATGATAAGTGGGAGATTTGAAGCTAATTCTTTGGCTTTTTGAAGCATCAATTTAGCGCTTTCAGATCGCGCAATTCTTCCGACATGATCGAAATGCGTATTCATCATAATAAATTGCTTGCCATTAGTTTTGTCTTCGAAAACACCCCAAGTACAGATGCGTGGTAATGCCGCGTCCCATCCTTTGTTAGGTTTTTCTGTGTCAGTTGGTGAAAGCCAGAATGTTCCGCTTTTAATGACTTTGAAGCGTTCTTTTTTATACCAGATAGCAGAATGTTCGCCTTTATCTTTGCCATCATCTCGACCTACTCCAATCGAAGCATATTTGGGTAAAAGTTTTTGCATGTCATCCATTTGATCCTTAAATGCTTCTTGTACACCAAAAATATCAAAATCATGGTATTTGATAAGGTTACAGACTTTTTCTTTTCTGTCAATCCACATGTTGCCCGAATCTACTTGATTCCGTTGACGGATGTTGTAGGTAGCTACATGTATCGATTGTGCGAAAACAGATAGTGCGCACCAAAAAAGTAAGGTTAAGCTTATAATTTTTTTCATAATTAGTTATTTAATATTTTTTGCAAAAGCTCAGGTTCGTCAGTTGTAATATAATCCACTTTGTTATCGATGAAATAATGCATTTCTTCTTCTGAATTTACAGTCCACACATTGATTTTCATTTTGCGGTCTTTGGCATCTTTAAAATATTGTGGTCTATTCTTAAAAACTCCAGAATTAAAATCCATTTCACTAAATCCATCATTGTATAAATCAATCGGGCTCTTATCACTGCCCAAATACTGTACACGTACTTTTTTATCTAATTTTTTGAGATGAAGACAGGCATCATAACTGAATGAAATGAAAACTGTTTTTTTCAGACCTTTCAATCTTTTTACCAAATTATAAGAATGTTCTGCAGCTTCTATAGAGCGTTCTTTTCCTAATACATTGGGTTTTATCTCAAAGATCATTTTAGTTCTTTTTTGTTTTAAACCCTCCTGCATATATTCTTCTGCAGTGGGTAATTTTTCACCATTAGACAATTTTTTCTGACTTAGCGTAGCATAATCATTCGTAGCTACATTTATACCCTGATAATCATTGTTGTGGTTGACAATAAGGATATTATCTTTTGTAAGTGATACGTCAAATTCACTACCCCAAGCTTTCATCTCAATGGCATGTTTCAGTGCTGCAATAGAGTTTTGTGGTGCATTAGTCGTTTTCCAAGCACCACGATGAGCTATTATTTTCGTTTTTTGGGCATAGGAAGTAAGAGAAATTGCAAAAAGCATACAAGCTAAAGTGATGTTTTTCATGGTTGTATAAAGGTTTAGTTAGTTAAGTAGATTATGTTCGAGACTTTTCTTTCGCCTTCGTGATCGAATTTATTGTTGTCCGAAGGATAATTCACAATACCATTATAGGGTTGGTTGATGATATACATGGCCGTACTGCCGCCGCCATCAAGATTCATGGCGTCTTGACAACCATACCATTTCATTATATGTGCCAGTTCATGTAAATTCATTCCTTGTGATTGACTTCTACGTCCATCAACGGTAATAAGAATCAATTTATTGCCTTTCAGTCCAATCGCAGTGCGAGGATGTCTATTGTCATTGAATGCATTTTTGGAAAGTTGTGCTCTTGAATTTTGTGTCAAAAGTGAGGGACCGGCTAGTATAATATTGGGATAAGAACCAATAATGGTAGAATCTGAAGTAATTTTCGTGGCTTTTTTATCGAAAGCTAAAAAAGCATTCGCTCTGTCGCTTGGATTAATCGTTGTGTTAATAACCTTATTTTCCACTTTGATATAATCCACAGCTCCACCATTTTTCATGTCAAAAAAGCCTCCATTTATGGCTACAAATGCTTTTACTTGTTTGGCTAGGGAACTGGTCAATTCGCGGCTTTTTGGCAAAGCTTTAATCCCTAATTTCTTCTGATTCTGTTTAAGATCAATTTCAATTATGTTTATGATTTGTGTAGAGTTGAATACCGCTGTGGTGGAGAGGTTTTTCCAGATTACTCCTTTGGCTACTTTTTGTGTCTGCCATTTCTGCTGGATAAATGCTAATGAATCCTGGGGAAGTCTAATTTGACTAAAAGCTATAAAAGGAAATAATAAGGTAAATAAAAAGGCAGTACTATTTTTCATAATTACTGCCTAATTTAAATATCTTCTATTAATTTAATGCATGATTAACGAATACCATTCCATTCATCATGAAATTGTTGCAAAAAGTCTTCCATGAACTGATGTCTATGTTCTGCAATAGACTTCGCCGTTGACGTATTCATTTTATCTTTTAGTAATAACAGTTTTTCATAGAAATGATTAATTGTAGGGGCAGAAGTGTTTTTATATTCTTCTTTACTCATATGTTTTTTCGGTTTTACATTCGGGTCATAAATCTCACGATTTTTGTATCCTCCGTAATTAAATGCACGAGCAATTCCGATAGCGCCAATTGCATCTAAGCGATCTGCATCTTGCGCTACTTCAAGTTCTTTGGAATGGAAAGTGACTTCCCCCAAAGAGGCTTTGAAGGACATGTTAAGAATAATCTGTTGTACATGCTCAACTACTTCATTTTCCACACCGATGGATGTTAAAAATTCACCGGCCACACGTGGACCTATCGTTTCATCGCCATCATGAAATTTGCTATCAGCAATGTCATGTAACAAGGCGGCTAGCTCACAAACCAAATGATTTGCTTCTTCATGCTGTAAAATTAATTTTGTGTTGTTCCAGACCCGCTGAATATGCCACCAATCGTGGCCTGATTCTGCAAATTTAAGCCTGTCCTGTACAAATGCTACGGTTAGATCAATTATTTGTTGCATGTGATTTTTCTTTTGTTCCGTCGTAAAGTTCGTATTGTAATAATCTGCAGTCTAATTTACCATTAAAAAATTCAAATCTCCTAGAAGCTTTTAAACCAATTTTCTTTGCAAGGTCTGGATTCCCTGTAAAAACATAACCGCGGTAGCCTTTACACTCCTGTTTCATAAAGTCACCCACACGTTTGTAAGTGATTTCGAGCTTCGTATGCGTGCCCAAACGCTCCCCATATTCTGGATTGAACATGATAACTCCAGGTCCTTCAGGCACGGTAGTTTCAGCAAAATCACATACTTCGAAATCGATCAAATGTTCTACACCTGCAGTCTGTGCATTCATTTTTGCAATTTCAATTGCTTGTGCTGAAATATCCGAAGCAATAATAGTTGGTATATTGTTTTTAACAGTTTTTTCTTTCAGCAATCTTCTTTCTTGGAAGAATACTTCTTCATTATATCCGATAAAGTGCATGAATGAATAGTTCATGCGTTGTAACCCTGGCATTCTCTTTTGCGCCATCAAAGCTGCTTCAATTGCCAAAGTACCCGAACCGCACATTGGATTAATAAAAGGAGTTTTTCCATCCCATTTTGTGGCCAAAATAGTTGATGAAGCTAATGCTTCCAACATAGGTGCTTTACCAGGATGTTTGCGGTAGCCGTGTTTTGCTAAGGTTTCACCAGAAGTATCTAAGAAAATTTCTGCACGTTCTTCGATCCAGTGTAAATGAATCACTGCTTTGGACAGATCTGGTCCTGAATCGGGACGTACACCTTTTTTATCTTTGATTCTATCCACGATCGCATCTTTTACTTTTACATTAGCGAAAAGTGGTGTTGTAATCGTTTCGTTATGAACGTTGGATGTTACAGAAAAGTAGCCGTCAAAAGGTATAATATTTTCCCATTCAATCTTGACTAAAGCATTGTATAATTCTTTAGCATCACGTGCTCTAAATGAAGCTAATTCGTATAAAACCTGACTCGCCGTACGCAAATTTAAATTTAAGCGAATGCATTCATTGATAGATGCTTGTAGTTCTACTCCAGTGTTAAAAACTCTCTTTATTTCGTATCCTAATTCTGTAATTTCTTCTTGAAGGAATGGTGATAATCTTTTGTTACAAGTTATTATCACTTTGCTTGCTGTGTTGAAAACTTCTTTCATATTTGTGCAAAGTTAATTAATCTTCGATGGAAAAAATGTGTAATTTTACGGTTTAATACAATTAATGATATGGAAATCAGAGGAAAAGTTCACGAAGTAGGTGCTGTACAACAGGTTACTGAGTCTTTTAAAAAGAGAGATTTGATCGTTGCATACGCAGAAAACCCACAATTTGTGGAATATATTCGTTTTGAAGCGACACAAGATAGAGTTAATATTTTTGACAATTTGGCTGTAGGCGAAGAGATTGAAGTTTCTTTCAATTTACGTGGTCGTCCTTGGACAAATGCACAAGGTGTAACAACTTATTTCAACTCATTAGTGGCTTGGAGAGTAACTAAATTAGCTAATACTGCTGCTGCTTCTGCACCTTCATACAATGATATGCCAGCACCAGTAGATATCACTTCATCAGGTGCTGATGACGATGATTTACCTTTCTAATAGATAAAAACCGTATACTATATACTTTAAAAGCTATCTCGAGAGAGATAGCTTTTTTTGTTACCCACTCACATACTTCCCGTAAGGAATTTTCCGCAATACATAAATAATCCCAATCGAAGTAATTAAAGTCAGTAATGTGGCTAAAGGAATAACCCACAATGTACTCATGTGCTTTGAGAGGAATGGATGTATATAATTAAGTGGAAGGATATGTACTAAATAAATTCCGAAACTGTATTCGTCAATAATTTTTATCCATGTTGGGAGTTCAGACTCCTTATTCACTATTTTCTGGAACAAAATAAATAATAAACCAGCAGCAAGTGCTGTATTTGGAAATACGTAATAATACCAGTGCGGATTATATTTATTAGCCGATAAACTCCAAGTATACGTCATATATGCTGTAAATACGGATATAGCTATATAACCTATCAAAGGTATCCATTTACTCCAATTGAACGATTTAATAGATAAATAATACCCCAATACCAAATAGCCCAAGTATCCTGAAAAGAAAGTTAAATCAAATTTGGGAAAATTTGGATAGTAGAATTTATTCATTAGAATCATCGAAGCAAACCACAATACTAGAAAAATTTCAATCTCCCGAATGCTGACTTGGGTAATGATTTTACGGAGATAAGGAATAGTCAAATATAAACCAATGATCATGTATAGATACCACAAATGCGCATTGGCACCATGTAAAATTTTGTCTTGAGCTATGCTCATAATCTTTTCTGTGGATAGGGCATTGAAATTTGTATATCGATAGAAATAATAAATCAGATATATTATTGTCCAAAATAAAAATGGATACAGCAATTTGGTGATACGCTTTTTATAAAAAGACCAAGTGACTTCGTCCTTGAGTAACAGCAATGCACCAGACAACATCACAAAAATAGCAACAGAACAACGTGTTGCTGAATTAATCCAATTCGCATAGTTCCAATTAAAATCATCCGCATCAAAGCGATTCAAAAAACCTGTACTGGCATGAATCAATATGACAAATACTGTCGCAATGACACGTAAGTAGCTGATATAGTTGTTTTTTGTAGCCATTATGTAAAAATATCTATTATTGGAATAGGAATTGAACGTTTTGTTGTAATGCTGGGGAATAAATTTCCGCATAAAGCTTGAAAAATAAGTATATTAGAAGAGACAATTTTATTTATATAAAAAATGGGTTTTGCGACAAAGAAAAGTAAACGATGGGAATTTGGACAACTAAAATGGACATTTTTGTCTATTTTATTGTTTGTTCCACCGATTCATCCGCTTGTGATGATGTCGCAGGCCTCCAAAAGTAAGGTGCGTTCTTGGTACGCCCTTGCTTGGATATTGTTATTTATACAGTTTGGATTGTTTTACTCGTTCTACTACTTTGCTGGTGCCATGTCTTCGGGTATGTTGGCAACGGTATGTGGTTATATAGCTTCTTATATTGCGGGAAATGGCTTGTTGCTTAGTCAGTCGAAAGATTATTTGCAACGCATCGAATTATCGGAAGTAAGACAGTTGAGTTGGGTTAACAATATTGCGCATCAGCGCCGATTGGAATTGGCGCAGGCAGAAGTGGAAACGCCACAATCTTTTGTTACAAAACTGATGTTTTATAAGAAGGAGATTCAAAATAGAAATTTGCAAGCTCATATTGAGAAGATTGTGCGGTTATTTCATCTGCTGGAACAACGTGATATTATGGAAGCCGAAAAATTCTTGGTAAGACACGGTACGGTTGTCAATGTTTTACGTGAATATTATGATTTACAACAAACACGATTAAATAATGCTATAACCTTAGAGTCCAAAAATAAACTGGAAACTGTATTGGTACAAGCTTCATCCGCAATAGAGTTGGATGTTACGAATTTGATTAAATATCGTTTGCTGGACGTTTCGGCAGAGTCTGATGTCTATATTCAAACGCTTAAAAATAAAAAACTACTTAATGACTAAACTATGAGTACAATAGACTTGACAACTTATGATGAAAATACACCGGGGAAAAGCTCTCAAGATATGCAAGTGAATTTTACACCTGAAGAGAAGGCTTTAATCCAACAATATAAAGACAAAATCAATCTGCAGTCGACCACTGATATTATTCAATTTGGTGTGGCCAGTCAAACAAAAGTTAGCAATTTTTCAAATGAAATATTGAAACAGGTACGTACAAAAGATATGGGTGGGGCGGAAGATATTTTGTTGAATCTGCGTACGGATATTAAGTCTTTTGATGAAAAATTAAATAAAAAGCCATTGATTCCTTTCTTCGACAACTTGAAGAAGAAGGTTCAGCGTCTGCGTACAGAATATGCTTCGGTTGAGAAAAATATTCATCAAATCGAATTAAAGTTAGAAGGCCATTACAAAAACCTTTTGAAGGATGTAAATATCTTCGATAAGCTTTTTCAAGAGAATCAAAATTACTTTAAAGAACTTTCTTTGCATATAGCAGCAGGAGAGGAGAAGCTACAGGAAGTACATAATGTTACGTTGCCACAATTAAAACGAGAAGCGGAAGAATCTGGAGACCAACACAAAATTCAAGCGTACAAAGACATGGAACAACATGTGGTGCGTTTTGAGCGTAAAGTGCACGATTTGAAATTGACGCGTATGGTCGTATTGCAAACAGCGCCACAGATTCGCATGATTCAAAGCAACAGTTCATCCTTGATGGAGAAAATCCAATCCAGTATTGTGAATACTTTGCCCCTTTGGAAAAACCAAATGGTGTTGACATTGGGCATTGCGCATTCGCAACGTGCTTTGGAAGCTCAAAAAGCAGTTACAGATGCTACAAATGAATTACTTCGCAAAAATTCGGAAATGCTTAAGGAATCTACCATTAGTGTAGCTCGTGAAACCGAGCGTGGTATTGTCGATATTGAGACTATCAAAAAAGCAAACAACGATATTATTCAGACTATCGAACAGGTTATCCAAATTCAACGTGATGGTCGGGAAAAACGAAAAGTTGTCGAGCAAGAATTACTACAGTCCGAAAATGAATTGAAACAGCAATTGCTGAAATCTTCGGATGAGAATAGATTAATTAACTAGAAAGAGCCGCTTTTAGCGGCTCTTTCTAGTTAATACAAAGTTCTTTTCGCTTGTTTTTTGGATATCTCCCTTCGGTCGATATGACGTTGTTAGGTTTTGTCATTCTTATGATAAGAGAAATCTAATTATTCCTCCACCAAAGAGATTTCATAAATATCAATTCTCTTGAAACTTTCGCCTTTTCCGTCTACAGTAACCTCTCTGTAAAGTTCGATATAAGTAGCAACTCCGTACAATGAATTGTATTGATAGGTATTATGTAAGTAAATGTCCATATTAAAACCTTTTAATTCATTTTCATCAATAGGTTTTTCTTTATTTTCATATTTCTTGAAAAAATCAAATACTTTTTCCATAAAATCGCCTTCTATTGTTTTTTCTTCAATTAAAGAGAAGTAATTATTCTCTTCATCGTATTCATCACAGTATAATACACCATTCAGGGCAATAGGAGTATTCAGTAAAGGAGCTACCATCTCTTCTTCAAATGGAATAGTGTCTTGAATATTGAAAGATCCACCTAAGGCAAAATGCAATGCTTGCACATCTTGGGCGTATGCAGAAATAAGTGTGGTAGGATCGATGGAACCTATAAACTCCTTTATAAATTCTAATGTTTTTTCATCATTCGTTTCTGCGCTTAGAATATTTAATAATGCTTCGAAGTCAGCCGAAATTTTTTCAGAAAGTATCACCTCATTGATAATGCGCTTAAATATTCCTAATTCATCCGTCTCATAATCGAATTGAATGGTGGATAACTCTATAAGCTTTTGTTGTATACTTTCTTCTAAGTTACTCAACTGAGGTGTCGCAAATACATCTAAAGTTCGATAATAGCTGATAATATAGTTTGAATCTGTAGAGTCTTTTACAGTAATTTTAAAATTGAAGGAATTTTCAGTAGTTTTTGCATCTTTAGTACTACTAGAATCAATTGAGGTTTTTAAGACTGAATAATTTAAAGTTTCTCCTTTTGGAATATAAGATATTAGATTGACGATTTTTGTACTATCGGTTTGTGCGTAACAAAAATTGAATAGTATTGTCGCAATAAGGAATAAGAGTCTTTTCATATTGGGTTAAAAATTTAAACTAAAAATGCCAATATTATTTGGCATTTTTAATTTAAATTTTACATTTCCCAACGTTTTTTAGGTACGCAGGTAATATCTTGTGTTTTGCGGAGTGTAATAGGTTTGGAATCAAATTTATTCTGTAGAACAATGGTATCTGCTGAAACAGAAATTATCTTAAATCGAGGCAAATATTGTCCTTGCTTATAGCAGCCAGAACCTTTTTGTTTCCAATTCGCTTTGGTATAAATACCTTCAACAATAAGGCTGTCTCCACGTTGTACATAAACACCTTTACCGTATTCTTTCCAATTCCCATTTTTATAGCATGAATCAGGAATCGTTTTGGTTTTAGCGTGGACATTCATTACTGCATAAATTGAATCACATCGGAATGTGAATTCGTGTAAAGTATAAGATAAAAGTTGATCTTGATTGTCAACACTATCTTGCACCCACACACCTTGCAATTCTTTCACGCCTTCAGTTTGCATATCCGATTGGCGCTGGCAAGATATTGTCAATAAAAACATACCTATCAGGATAGATAGGTATGTATTATAAAAATGATATGTTTTCGAAGTTTTAATCACTAAACTTATTTTAAACTTCCAACCATATCTTCTGGTTTCACCCATTCGTCGAACTGTTCAACAGTCACATAACCTAATGCAATAGCTGTTTCTTTCAACGTAGAGTTGTTTTTATGAGCTGTTTGCGCGATTTCAGCAGCTTTGTAGTAACCAATTTTAGTGTTCAATGCTGTTACCAACATCAAAGAGTTATCTACTAATTCTTTGATACGCGCGTAATTTGGTTCGATACCAGAAGCACAGTGCTCTTCGAAAGATACACATGCATCACCGATTAAGCGTGCAGATTGTAAAAAGTTCGCAGCCATTACAGGTTTGAATACATTCAATTCGTAGTGACCTTGTGTACCACCAATAGTGATAGCGACATCATTACCCATTACTTGTGCAGCAACCATTGTCAATGCTTCACATTGTGTAGGGTTAACTTTACCAGGCATGATAGAAGAACCTGGTTCGTTTTCAGGAATTAAGATTTCGCCGATACCTGAACGTGGGCCTGAAGCTAACATACGGATGTCGTTAGCAATTTTGTTCAATGATACAGCCAATTGTTTCAATGCACCGTGTGTTTCCACGATAGCATCGTGAGAAGCTAAAGCTTCGAATTTATTTGGAGCAGTTACAAATGGAAGACCAGTAAATTCTGCAATATATTTAGCTACAGTAACATCGTAACCTTTTGGAGTGTTCAAACCTGTACCTACAGCAGTACCACCCAATGCAACTTCTGATAAATGTGCTAATGTATTTTTAACGGCTTTGATACCGTAATTCAATTGTGCTACATAACCTGATAATTCTTGACCTAAAGTCAATGGAGTTGCGTCCATTAAGTGCGTACGACCGATTTTTACAACGTTCATAAATTCTTGTGATTTACGTTGTAAAGTATCACGTAATTTTTCCACACCTGGAATAGTTACTTCAACTACAGCTTTGTAAGCAGCGATGTGCATGCCAGTAGGAAATGTATCGTTAGAAGATTGCGATTTGTTTACATCGTCATTCGCTTTCAATACAGGTTCACCTTCGCCGATTTTACCACCAGCCAATACTTGCGCACGGTTAGCGATTACTTCGTTTACGTTCATGTTTGATTGCGTACCCGAACCTGTTTGCCAGATTACTAATGGGAATTCGCTATCCAATTTACCCGCTAAGATTTCGTCACAAACTGCAGCGATAGCATCACGTTTTTCGATAGGTAATACTCCTAATTCGTGGTTAGCATAAGCAGCAGCTTTTTTCAAATAAGCAAAACCTTCAATGATTTCTTTTGGCATGGAGCCTGAAGGTCCGATTTTAAAGTTATTACGTGAACGTTCAGTTTGTGCACCCCAGTATTTGTCTGCAGGTACTTGAACTTCACCCATTGTATCTTTTTCTATTCTGAATGACATGATAGTAAAGTTTTGTTTTTATGTGTGACAAAGTTACTGAATTATATATAGAATAGGAACTTTGATTATAGGAGCAAATGTCTGTTTTATTTCAAAAATTGTATATTTAAATGTTATATAAATCAAGAACTTTTTGCCATGAAAAGATTATTTAGCCCTTTTGTCCTATTTTCTCTACTTACTGTTATAAATTTTAATCTTTCCTGTGTTGGAGATAATACTTCGTCAGAAGAAGTGCAAGATTCCATTGCAGACACCCCTGAATCGAAAGATAGAATTTCCAATTCTATTCTTTGGACCTATGATGCATTAGGTGATTCGATGGTTCAAAAGGAAGCTCCAGCCTCTCTGTCTCTAAAAGGAGTGTTAGATACGTTAAATACCCGTTATTCTACGGCTAATCTTCAGTTACAAAAGCACTCTGGTGATACTCTTTTTGTGAAAATAGCAGATGTATCTTACTTACAGCAGCTAGGTTCTAGTGGTAATTATGGATTAATGGCTGAGATTGTTTACTCCTTGACAGAAATTCCTGATGTAAACTATGTCTATCTAGATTTTCAAGAAGTAGATCATGCTACACCAGGACTTTATTCGCGTAAAGATTTCGATAATAAAATATCACAATAATTACAGGCCTAATCTTTTTTGTAAATGCTCTTCGATGTAATGAAACAATTGGCGTGGCTTTAGCGTTCGCCAAGGAATTTCATTCAGAAAACCTCCTAGATTGATGTAATAATCAATGTTTTGAGATTGAAACTCTTCGAGTACGTGTTCGCGGAAATGTAAACCTGCTATCCATCCATCCTCAATATCTTGGAACCATTCTTCGTAGTAAGAGTCGTCAGAGCTATGAAAATTCAATACATTTTCGCCAATTAGAATGTATTTGGTAATGCCTTCTCCAATCATCATGTCTATAATCTCTCTTTTGAGCAGCATAATGTCATTATAGATGGCATCATTCCATTCGCCTATCAGCTCAATTACAGCAAAACCTTTGTCATAATCCACAAATATTACTTTGAGGTATAATGTCTGTGAACCAAATTCGTCCCACTGTGGATGTAAGAGGTAATTATATACTTGTTTGTCAAATTCAAACTCATTATATACAGTACCGTAGAATGGCGATTTTTCATCATCCGCTGCAATATAGTCATGTCTCCAATTGTAAAAAGGCTCTATCTCGTGCATTATTTTTAATCTTATTCAAATATTAGTATTTATTTATTGATAATAAAGAATTTGGAATACAATTTGTTTTAATAAATATTGAAATATCCATAGAATAAATTGAATTAACTCTTATTTTTGCACACGCGCACATTTCATGCAAAAAGGTACTGGAAGGAATCTGTTTGTAGCTGCGACATATGCTGCTACTCTTATCTTGGGTCTTATTCTGGGGCAAAATTACGTTGCACAGCAGAATAATAATCCGGGCGTATCCCTTGTACCCATTGGATTCTCCGACAATTCGTATAAAATACAACAAGTTCTTGATTTGCTAGCTAATTCTTATGTGGATAGCATAAATTTGGATTCTTTGCAAAATGGAGCTATCAATCATATTATTTCACACTTAGATCCCTATTCTTCTTATTTAGTTCCTAATGAAACCAAAAATCAAAATGAAGTGTTAGAAGGAACCTTTGAAGGAATAGGATTGGATTTTTTCAATTTAAATGACACGTTGCTAGTAGTAGGATTGGTGAGCAATGGTCCTGCTGAAAAATCAGGTGTGAAAGTGGGAGATCGTATCATTCGTATTGATACAACGTATGTATCCGGCAGAAATATAGGACAAAAAGTTGTAGATCGCTTGATGCGTGGAAAGAAAGGGTCTATTGTTAATTTGTACGTCAATAGAAATAATTCGTCGATGAATCAATTGATCAAAGTAAAACGTGATCAAATCAATGTAAGTTCGATAGATGCGTCTTACATCTTAGAACCTCAGGTTGGATACATCAAGATTCGTAGATTTGGATTGAAAACTGCCGATGAATTCAAAACCGCAATAACGGAATTGAAGAAGCAGGGGGCTACCAATTTGATTTTAGATTTACGGGACAATGGTGGCGGATATTTTCACATTGCAATAAAGGTGGCGAGTGAATTTTTTGCAAATAAAAATTTATTGGTGTACACCCAAGGTGCGCATGAGACCAAGCGAGAATATTTTTCGGAAGGAAATGGAAGCTTTGCAAATGGCAAACTGGTTGTTCTTATCAATGAATCTTCAGCGTCAGCTTCGGAAATTGTGGCTGGTGCTTTGCAAGATTGGGATAGAGCAACTATTGTAGGCCGCAGATCGTATGGCAAGGGAATTGTACAAGAACAATTTGATTTCTTAGATGGTTCACGCATCAATTTAAGTATATCGCGTTATTATACTCCTTTGGGACGGTCGATTCAACGTAAATATACCGCTAACTGGTCAAATATGGTGGATTATGTATCCATGTATCGCGGTTTGTGGGCTTTGGATACTACCTACAATAGTAATGAGATTTTCAAAACATTGGCAGGTCGTGAATTATTTAGTGGCGGTGGTATTAAACCTGATGTCACGATTAATATAGATTCTAATGCTACCAGCTTATTGTATCAAGAAATTATTAAGTCGAGTTATATCGAACAATTCGTTTACGAGCGATTTACTAAAAAATTACCAGCTTATTCTATAGAAAATTTCCTGCAGGGCTATAGACTTCCATCAGAAGAGTATAATACTTTTATTCAATATTTAAAACAACGCGGTGTGGCTATTAGCGACCGTAAAAAACAAGATTTGTTAAAACTTATTCAATCGGATATTGAGGCAATAGTTGGGCGGTATTATTTTGGTAGAGAAGCGTATTTCAAAGTGAAAAATAGATACGACAATTATGTAGATATTGGACTTCAATTTCTACGGCCAATTCCTGCTCGAACGGCTTCTTAGTAGATCAAATCAGCCCAAATCGGGTAATGGTCTGACAATCTTTCTTTCAGAATACCGTAGTCGTCGATTTTGATTCTTTTGTCACTCATGATGTAGTCTATTTGGAAAATAGGAAGTATTCCAAAATAGGTAACGCCCCAACCAAATCCCTTCTCTGCAAAAGCATTATTCATATTTTTACTCAATAGGTTAACACTATAGGACATAGGTGTATCATTGAAATCCCCCATTACTACATACGGATAAGGACATTTTGAAATATGTTTAACAAGTGTTCTGGCTTGATTACTTCGACTCGTAAACGCTCTTTTTAGTTTACGACCCAGTTTTTTTGTTTGCTCTTCATCTTTAACCTGTTCTGAAGGAGATTTTTGGATGAAATCTTTGTCTTCTTCTTGCAAGGCAAAGGAGCGTAAATGGACATTGTAAATCCGAAGTGTATCCGTCTCGCGCTTTACATCCGCAAAAATGATACGGTTGACACCAAAACTATTTTCTTCAATAGTGCCGTAGTGAATTATAGGATATTTAGAAAAGATGGCCTGACCATAGCCTTCATAATCATTCTTTTCAAAGGGTTCAAAATAAAAATCTTCAAACTCGCCTTCTTCCTGAAGAGCTTTGGTAAATTGTTTGGAACCGCGTATACGGCTGTAAAATTCTTGAAAACAAACCACATCGGGATTTATAGTGCGAATAAACTCTACTGTTTCATCTCTAAACTTATTTTTCTTATTATCATATTGTTGAAAGAGATGTACGTTAAAGCTCATGACACGAATTGTTGTATCCGTCTTTACTAAGATTTTGTCGTTTTTATTTTTAAAATTAATATGGTTATTCAAGAAGGACCATCCGATCAGAATGGCGCTTAAACTAAGCAAGGCATTTCTTTTCTTGCGTAATAACCAATAAATGATAAAGCCACCATTGATAAGCAGAATAGGAGCATAAGCCAATCCAAAAAATGCTATAATCCAAAAATCACGCGGATCAATAAAAGAAGCGCAGTAGCTCAATAGCAAAGCCAATACAGCCAAAATATTGGCCATAAAAACAGTTTTGCTAAAGTAACCTAGTTTTTTCTTGCGTAAAAACGATGGGTTTGCCATTAATCTTCTTTTTTACTTGCCCTAAAAAGCATTTCTTTTTCTCTAGAGGTCAAACTCTCGTAGCCTTTGAGCGAAATTTTATCTAATATTTGGTCAATTTGCTGTTGATCCGGATATTCCTTTTCCGTGGTTTTTGATGTATATGTATAGCTTCTTTTTACAACCTTTAATTTGTTATTTTTCTTTTTTAAAATTATACTCCAATCCTTGCCTTGTTGCAATTGTTTGGTAAATATTATCCCTAGACCTATTACCAAAATATAACTGATTGCCGCTGGTTTATTGGTCACCATAAAGAATGCAAATTGAAGTCCTAAATAAATGCTAACAATCCATTTAAGTTTGATATTGCCAAGCAATAAAAGACGCACTTCTGAATTTGGCACTAGTACCACCAGGCCTCCCATAACAGCTGCTAAACCAAAAGCACTTGTACTCCAATCTGTATTTTCATTTTGGAAAAAAGGAATTAAGTTTACTACTAAAAATAATACTGCGCCTACACTTATTCCTCCTAAAAAAACAGTATTAAATTGTCGGGTATTTAGGAAGTTTAAAAACAAATTTCCGATCCAATACAGCCACAGACAATCAAACAAGAGATTCCATAAACCTGTATAAATAAAAGGATGAGTCAGAATTGACCAGGGTTGGGTAATAAAGAGCTGTATATTACCCGGAAGAATGGCTTTTTGAGTTAATAGGCGGTATAAGTCGACCGAAGTCGTCTCCGAAAAAGTCAATAAGTCGAATATATGGAGGAGAATGAATAAAACAACTTGTCCAGTAATCACATAAGGAATTATGGAAGTAGTCTTATAAGTGTCTCTAATAAACGATTTTAGGACATTCTCTTTCATATTTATTCTATTAATAATAACCCTTTTTATATCCCCACATTTTAATCATCAAATAGCCAAATAATGCCCCACCAACGTGTGCTAAGTGTGCAATAGAAGAACCAGAATTATTAAAACCTAGATAAATTTCTATTAAAATATAACCGCCCACAAAGTATTTTGCTTTGATTGGAACAGGGATAAACATAAAATATAACGGCATATTCGGATAGAAATATGCAAATGCTAATAACAAACCGAATATTGCTCCTGAAGCTCCAACCATAGGCGTGCCATAAATAGAGCCTAAGGTAGATAATTGATCCCCTGTAAAAGGCAAGTTTGATGATATTGTATTGGCAGCTAAATTCAAATTAATTACTTTAGCTGCGAATGGAGAACCAAAAATTTGATAAACTTCAATAGCCTGAACACCATATTGAAGAACTAGCGCGCCTAATGCAGTAATAATATAATAATTTAAAAACCGTTTAGAACCAAACATACGTTCGATTATAGGACCAAACATTACTAGGGCAAACATGTTGAAAAAAAGGTGAGAAAATCCACCATGCATAAACATATAGGTAATAGGCTGCCACACTTCAAAAAACGGTGAGTCTGGATAGTATACACCTAATAATCGGTCTGCTGCAGGAAATATAATGGTCCCAACAAAACATATGATATTTAATATCAATATGTTTTTTACAACGGGTGAGAGATTGCTTAATATATTATTCATCAAATGTTCTAAAATTAAATTTTGTCAAATTTCTCCATTAATTCTGTCAAAGTCAGTGTGATAATGGTCGGTTTTCCATGAACGGAGATATTAGGACTTTCGCAAGCAAATAGTTTATCAATCAATTCGGCAATAGCTTCATTATCTAAAGCTGTACCTGCTTTGATAGCTGAACTTTTCGCAAGTGATTTGGCAAGATTATCTCTTTTATTTACTTTTAGTTCAGTGCGATTGTGTTTATAATCTTCCAAAAGCTGCTCAATAATCTGCTTTTCGTTGATGTTATTTCCTAAATCTGCAGGAATTCCATCTACAATATAAGTAGTTTTTCCGAAAGGTCTTAATTGAAAGCCTAAAGTTTGCAATTCAGGAAGAATATCGTCCATCAATTCGAAATCCGCAGGTGACAAATCAATAGTAGTAGGGAACAAACTTTGTTGACTGCTACCCTGATTATTTTCCAATTGTTCTTTATAATGTTCGAACAAAATTCTTTCATGCGCCGCCTGTTGATCTATCAACATAATTCCAGAATGAATTTGCGAAACAATATATCTATTGTGTATTTGGAAGAAGCTTTTTTTATTTTCTGCCTTTGGAATTACTACTTCAGCTGCTTCTGGACTTTCTTCTTCCGTATCAATTAATGGCAATTGTACGGGCGATTCATTCTCAGTAATTTGATACAATGTATCCCAATTTTTTGGAATAGCTTCACGTTCAAATCTTGAACTGTAATCATTCGATCGCGAATTGCTTGAAGGGCGTAAAGTGCCAATTTCATTCTCAAAAGGATTGAAATTGGGATTGAAAGTAATAGTAGGTGCCTGAATTTCTTCTAGAGGCTTTGATGAGATCATTCCACTAAAACTAGTTTCTTGATCAAAATCCAAAGAAGGTGTAATATTATAACGTCCTAAAGACCTTTTTACTGCCGAACGAATAATCGCATAGATTGCTTTATCATCCTCGTACTTGATCTCCGTCTTAGTGGGATGTACATTGATGTCGATTTTTGAAGGATCAATATCAATAAATAATACATACATCGGGAATGTCTCTGCAGGAAGAATTTCCTCATAAGCATTCATCACCGCATGATTCAAATACGGATCGCGAATAAAACGTTTGTTCACAAAGAAAAACTGTTCTCCGCGCGTTTTCTTCGCATATTCTGGTTTGCCAATAAAACCCTTTAAATCGATGATGGTTGTTTCTTCTTCAACAGGCACAAGTTTTTGGTTATAATTATTCCCAAAAAGATGAACAATACGTTGTTTTAGTGTTCCAGGAGTTAAGTGAAACAATTCATTGTTTTCACTATGTAAGCTGAAGAATATCTCAGGATGTGCTAACGCAATACGTTGGAATTCCTCAATAATATGGCGCATCTCCACAGAATTACTTTTCAGAAAATTTCTGCGCGCCGGGATATTATAAAAAAGGTTTTTTATGGAAATATTAGTTCCAGCAGGAAGAGCTTCGGGAAATTGATTTACAACTTTCGAACCTTCGATTTGCACTACAGTTCCTAATTCGTCTTCTACACGACGTGTTTTAAGCTCTACTTGTGCAATGGCCGCGATAGAAGCCATAGCTTCACCACGAAATCCCATTGATCGGATAGCAAATAAATCTTCAGCTTTGCGAATTTTGCTAGTAGCGTGACGTTCAAAACAAAGTCTAGCATCAGTTACACTCATGCCACAGCCGTTATCAATGACTTGAATAAGTGTTTTTCCAGCTTCTTTGACAATAAGTTTTATACGGTCCGCACCTGCGTCAATAGCGTTCTCAATCAGTTCTTTGACTGCAGAAGCAGGTCTTTGTACCACTTCTCCAGCTGCAATTTGATTGGCAACCGCATCAGGAAGTAATTGAATAATATCCGACATACGAGGCAAAGTTACAAAAAATAATATGGCTAACGATTGCTGCGGGATAGATTATATGGCAAAAAAAAGGCAGCGCAAGCTGCCTTTTCTAAATATTTAAGAATCAATTACTATAGGGTAATTTGACGTTTGATACTTTCTTCTAAAGAGATGATTGTTTCGGTACGTTGTATACCTTTTAAACCTTGAATATCTTCATTCAATACTTTACGCAAATGTGTTGTATCACGGCAGATGATTTTAGCAAACATACTATATTGACCAGTACAATAGTGTAATTCTACGACTTCTTTTATATTTTTAAGTTGTGCTACAGCATCCGAATATTGGGAACCTTTTTCTAGATAGATGCCTAAAAAAGCTGTGATATCAAATCCAACTTTTTGAGGATTAATGATCAAATTGGATCCATGAATAATCCCCAACTCTTCCATTTTCTTCATGCGTACGTGAATTGTTCCCCCCGAGACAATCAACTTTTTCGCAATTTCAGTGTATGGAATTGATGCATCTTCCATAAGAATGGAAAGGATCTGTACATCAAGATTGTCTAAATCGTAATTAGAATAATTTTTTTCCATAAATGTGATTTTTTTCCAACAACCGCAATCTATATCACGATAATTGAGATACTTTTTTATTGAGCTAAAGCTCAGGTTTATAGATTTATAATTAGATAATCCTATGCAAAGAGTTAAATTTTTCTTTCTGCACTATTCCATCTTTTTATAGATCTAATCTCTTTGAATCTTTTGCAAAAATAATAACAAAATTTGATATATTATTTGGTTATTTTGAAGGAATGCAAATTAAAATTAACATATTTTTATAATATGACATTGTTTTTAAATTTGTTAGCTTTAATAATATTATTTAAACAGAGGTAGACGAAATGGAAATTGAAGATGTAGTAATTTCTCGAAAAAAACCAATATATCCAGTAGGGCAAGGATTGGCTAAGTATTTGAAAATGTATCAACGGGATGCTAAGTTGCCTATATCTTATTTTGATTTACTGAATTTTCAGGAAACTGTTCCTGTCATGGATAAATTTGGAAATGATACTTTTTGGGAAACACCGTTATATCCCCCTTATATTCAAGACCAATTATATGATGGATTGAAAATTATCTATGCGAAATTAAAGGCCTCAGGAAATACACGTATTGTGCAGCACAAAATTATTGATCGTATTGAATATTGTGCTTTTGGCAATACACGTCCTTTTCGAATTCGAATTATCAATAGGTTGAATGATGTATATGATTATTTTTATATCAAACAAGCGGATGCTTCCCGTATTTATGGTTTAGAATTGGAGGAAATATTATCGCCTAATCAAGTAAATTATTTGTATGATTTTGAAACTTTGGTAGAAGAACATATTGTTGGGATTCCAGGAGATGTGTTTAGTAAGACACGAATGGATCATCCTGACTATAACCAAACGCGTATAGCGAAAGAATTCGTAAAATTCAATGAACGATGTACTATTGCTTTATTGGGGGATATGCGATCTTATAATTTCGTGATGCAGATAACTCCAGATTTTGATGATTTTCAATTTCGTATCCGTGCTATTGATTTTGATCAGCAATTTTATGAAGGAAATCCGAAAGTTTATATGCCGCAGTTTTTCAAGGAATGTTTTCCCTATGTTAAGCTGTGTATGGAACATTTGAATGATAAGACGGTGCTGCAATATCAGCAAGAGGAGCGCTCTTCAATAGTTCACCGTGTCCGTAGTGAACGCCATCGCATCAAAGATTTGCGCGATGCTTCTCGTGGGCAGGAATTGTCCACACCTGAGAATATTCGTCAATTGAAAGAAGGATATGCCAAAATATATAACAACGATCAATATTATCGCTGTAAGACGATGACAGATATTGTGGAGTTGAATGTGAAAAATGTAATTCGTTCTGTACAGATTTAGCCGATTCGGTCTTCATTGTCTTTGACAAAGGCTGACCATCCGGAATAACTTTTTGATCCAGCGCTGGTATTTTGCTGAAATGAATGACAGACTGCAACAGCTAGTCCATCAGTAGCATCTAAAAATTCAGGAGTTTCTTTGAATCCAAGAAGCGTTTGAAGCATAGCAGCTACTTGTTCTTTGCTTGCATTACCAGTACCAGTTACGGATTGTTTTATCTTCCGAGGAGAATATTCAAAAATAGGAATGTCGCGGCTTAGGGCAGCAGCCATGGCTACGCCTTGAGCACGTCCCAATTTGAGCATCACTTGAATGTTTTTGCCGTAAAATGGAGCTTCTAATGCCACACAGTCGGGGTTGTACTCGTCTATGAGTGCTAAGACTTTTTTGAAGATTCGTTGCAACTTTAAGCCATGGTCATCCAAGTGTCCCATCTTCACGACTCCTAACGTTTGGAGTGCTACTTTTTTACCCGTTTCCTTCACTACACCGTATCCCAACACCACAGTACCGGGGTCGATGCCTAGAATGACACGTTCTTTGGCTTTTTGTTTTAACATATAGCAAAAATAAGTAATTGCTTAGGCTTTTTGCCTATTAAGATTGTTTTACATAAAATTATTGTTAAAATTGTGCGACCAAAACTACTATGCTGACAAAAACGCATAAGAAATATCTCAACTTTGGAATCAAATTGACAATTGTTGGTTTGGCATTTTGGTTTATTTATTCAAAAGTTAGTAATCAAAAAAATCTACTGGAATTCAAGGATCTAATAAATAGTGTAGATGATACTCTGATCTTTGGAACAGTCGCGATAGTCCTGGTGTTAATGTTTTGCAACTGGTTTTTTGAAATTGTAAAGTGGCAATATATTATTCGTGATGTGCAAAAAATAAGTTTTTGGACAGCTACCAAATCACTTTTTTGTGGATTGACTTGGGCCATATTTACTCCGAATCGCATTGGCGAATATGGTGGTAGAATATTGTTGTTGAAACCCGATAACAGAGCTAGAGGAGCTGTTTTAATGGGGGTGGGGTTATTTGCACAATTGGTGTTGACCAGTGTGTTTGGTGCTTTGGGAATTGCTTGGTTTGTTTCTACATTTTTGGATACTCCTTCCTCGGTACAATTTGGAATTTGGGTGCTGGCTATAATTTATGGTTTAGCTTTTGTTCTTTTGTATTTTAATGTACATTGGATAGATTATTTGGTGGGGAAAGTACGTTTTATGAAAACAATACAATCTTTCTTTGATGTATTGCGCGATGTAACGACCAACCAATTGTGGAATGTACTATTATTGTCTTTAATCCGTTTCATCATTTTTACTTCGCAGTATGTGATTTTGATGGTCGTAATATTACCCGAATTATCTTTGCTACCTATGGTGATGATGATTTTCATCCTTTTCTTTGTGCAATCGGCATTACCTACGATGGATATTTTTGATTTTAGCGTACGTAGCTTTGTGGCAAGTAATTTATACGGATATATTACTACACAAGATATTGCTGTAATGGCAATTGTTTCTTTTATATGGTTTGTTAATCTGATTCTTCCGGCATTTATAGGATCAGTATTTGTGTTGAATGTAAATTATTTTGGTGATAACAATTCTTAATTTTGGCCTTACGATTGGAGCACTTTTGTATGTGCTTATTCTTGTTTATTTGCGTAAAGGGTGGGGAGCTATTCCTTTTTTTTCGTCACCACAAACTTCTTCTAAAGATGTTTCTATTCTTATTGCTGCGCGAAATGAGGAAGATAATATTGCACGGACAATTGAGGCTGTTCTTCAGCAAAATTATCCTTCAGCACAGTTGGAATTAATTATTGTAGATGATCATTCCACAGATAAAACGGCTGAAATCGTTAGAACTTATGCGGATCGTGGTGTTAAGATGTTGCAGTTGCAGGTGGGAGATAAACTTAATTCGTACAAAAAATACGCCATTACTAAAGCAATAGAAATGGCTTCTGGTGAGATTATTGTCACTACAGATGCGGATTGTCGAATGGGACCGGATTGGATTCGGACGATTATGGCTTATTTCGATAAGCATGATAGTTATTTGGTGTCATCTCCGGTAGCCTATTCTGAAGAAAAATCAAGATTTGAAGAGCTGCAAACTTTGGAATTTCTTTATCTTATTGGTCTAGGAGCTGCCGGAATTGGAAATGGCAATCCGACGACTTGTAATGGCGCAAATTTGGCCTATCGTAGAGATGTATTTTTTGAGATGGGTGGTTTCAAAGGAATAGATAATCTGGCTTCTGGTGATGATGAGCTTTTCTTGCACAAGGTAGCTGAAAAATACGCCGACAAAATAGGTTTTTGTAAATCCCGTGATGCGATTGTGTATACCGATGCCAAACCTGATTTAGCGTCATTTATAAGTCAACGAAAACGTTGGGCTTCAAAAAGTACAAAATACAAGGACAAAAAAGTAATCTTTTTGGGTGTTTGTATTTGGCTGTTCAATTTAGCTCTGATATGTTCGCTTATAGGTTTTGTGGTGTTGTTGCCTAGCCTAAATTGGTGGCTTTTGACAGCCTTTGCATTAAAATTGATTATTGAATTTATATTCTTATTGCCTGTTTTATCATTTGCCAAGCGATTGGAATTATTGAAATACTTACCTTTCTTAACGGTAATACATACTTTCTATATGGTGTATATCGGGATTGCAGGTAATATTGGAAAATATGATTGGAAAGGTAGACAGGTTAATTAACCTTCTACCTTATTTCTAATCGTTTCTTCAGCTAGCTTCACAATTTCTTCTATTGTTAATCCTTCGGTTTGGATAGGATCTAATACTTCCCATTTCAATGGAGTAAAAGGTCTTAAAGGAAACATCCCATATTGCACCATTTCATAAGAACCAGTGATCGCAACAGGAACGATTAACGCGGTTGGATTTTTCTTCACTAAAGTCGCAATTCCACCCACATTAAAGGTTTTCATTTTACCGTTACGCGTACGAGTTCCTTCTGGGAAGATAAAAGCAGACCAGTTTTTTTGCTTCATGTTATTTGCCAGTTTCAATATTTCAGCTATAGACTGCTTTGGATCTTTACGGTCAATATTTGCGGCTCCGCCATGTTTCAAGTTAAAAGAAATGCTTGGAATACCTGCAGTAGCTAGTTCAATTTTAGAGATGAATTTTCCATGGAAACGGCGTAGGAAATAAATCATTGCGGGAATATCATATGTGCTTTGATGATTTGCGACAAAGATAATAGGCGTATTAAGCGGTAATTTATTATTATCAATGAAAGTAACTGAGTTGAATAAAAGGTAATTGCAGTGTGTTAAAAAGAAGTTGAGAATATCTACACTTTTCTTATGAGCTGAATAGCCTCCTAATTTTAAGGATAACCATTGAATAGGGTGAAATATCAACAAACATACAGCAAATCCTATATAAAATATTGGAGTAAGTATACAACCTAGAATCTTTCTCATTTCCTGTCAAAATAAAATTTAGCAAATATAAGCATAAGCTTTTGAGTGTCGAAAAATGTTTATCAGCTTATTAATTTAGAATATTGTTTTAATATTATTAAGTTTTTATTTAATAATGTTAAGTTTTTAATTATTTTTATGTAAATAAATAGTTTGAAAATGAAATTACCAATTCGCTGTCCCAGTTGTGAGGAAAAGTTGAAAGTTTCAAAATTATGGTGTGAGACCTGTGAAACTGAAGTGTTGGGAAAATATGGTATGCCTTTGTTTATGCAATTGAGCGGGGAGGAACAAGAGTTTATTTTAGAATTTTTGTTGAGTTCGGGAAGTTTAAAAGAAATGGCAAACAAGATGGGTAAAAGTTATCCTACAGTACGAAATAAGCTGGATGATTTGATAGAAAAAGTTAAAAATTTACATGATGAAAAATAGCATATATACAGAAAAGCAGAGCTTTTGGACCTGGTGGTTAGGGGTATTGTTTGGAGTCGTGTTATATATGCAGTTAGAACCCATTTTTTCAGGCGAAAAGAATTTGGATTCTTCCACTATTATTGCGCTAGGTATAGTGGGAACCGTGTTATTGCTTATGTTGTTGTTGCGGTTGCGTACGACCATCGATGATCATGGAATCACGATACGTTTTTTTCCTTTCGTTAGAAAGAAAACTTGGGAATGGGAACAGATAAGTGAAGTCTTTGTGACTGAATATTCCATTGCAGATTATGGAGGATGGGGCTATCGCGTAAGTTCAAAAGGGAAGGCTTACAATACCAAAGGTAAATACGGTTTACAGTTAATTTTGAAAAATGGTGCTCGTATAATGGTGGGTACGCAGAATCCAGAAGTGGTTAAACAGGTCATAGAAGATCTAAAAAAATAAGAGCTAATGCATAAGTTTATAAATCCTTTTGAAATCTACTCGGAGAAAAAACTTTTTTGGCTAGGTGTTGTTTTAGCTTTCCTAGCATCCTTGCTTTCGAGTTACTCCGATCTTCTGATTTTTGGATCGTTGAAGGTTGTCAATAATTACCACCAAACCTGGTATATTGCGATTTTTAATTTAACACTTATTTTGTTTTCCAATTCGCTAGTGTTATTTGTATTTGGTCGCCTTCGGTACGATAAAACACGATTTATTGATGTGTTTAATGTGGTGTTGATTGCGCATATAGCCATTTATGTCTTACTTTTCTTGACGGCTTTGCCAGTTGTTCAAAATGCACTTACCGCTATAGAATTGGAAATATTAGACAAAGGATTTGCTGCTCCAAAACTTTCGAAGTTGCATATGTTCACCATAGGAATTTTTGGGATTCTGACATTGTCACTTATTGTATATTTCTTTTATCTCTTGATAGTCGGAATGAAAATTGCAATGAATAGTAAAAATAAGGTAGATGTGTTTGTGATTATCGTATTGGTATTCACTTGGAACACACTAATACAATTTCTTAATCCTTTTATTTAAATATGAAATACATAGGTTTATTGTTGGTTTTGTTGTTGCAATCCTGTATGGGATTTTCGCAGGAAATAATCGGAAGTTGGTCTGGGAAGCTTGACATTGGCACGCAGAAATTAACATTTGTAGTGCATATCGGACAAGAAAATGGGCAATGGACAGCAAAGGCGGATAGTCCAGATCAAGGAGCTTTTGGTATTCCTTTTCAAATCCAAGTAGAAGGGGATTCTGTCTTCTTAAACAATCCGCAAGGGATAAAATTGAGTTTACTTATTATAAGTCAAGATAAATTACAAGGTCAATTCTCCCAAAGCGGGATGAAAATTCCTGTGATATTAGCGCGTACAGCGAAAGACGTGCTTACCAATAAAGTTCTTCCCTTTCAAACACCAAAACCTCCCTATTCATATGATACACTAGATGTTGTTTTTCCCAATAAATATGCAAACATTCAATTAGCAGGTACGCTTACATTTCCAAAAGAAAAAGGTAAATATCCTGCGGTAATTCTATTGACAGGATCTGGACAACAGGATCGTGATGAAACATTGTTTGGACATAAACCTTTCAAAGTATTGGCAGATTATTTAACGCGGAATGGGATAATCGTTTTACGCTACGATGATCGCGGAGCAGGAAAAAGTGAGGGATCATTTGAAGCGAGTACGATTGATGATTTCAGTAAAGATGCTATTTCGGCATTGGAATTTTTGAAGCAACAGAAAAATGTTGACATCAATAAAATTGGCATACTTGGGCATAGCGAAGGTGGTTTGGTGGCAAATCTTCTGGCAGGACAAGGTATTCCAAATGTTTCTTTTATAGTGACTTTGGCTGCACCAACAGTTCCGATTCGAGATTTGATGATTGAGCAATTGTACAGTGTGGGCAAAGCAGAAGGCATGTCCGAATTTCAATTGGAAATGGCTAAAGAAATTAATAAGAAGAATTTTGATGTAGTAAAAAGTGAACTGAATACAGATGAAGCATTTTCACAATTGAAAAAGAATATGAATATCATGGAGGAGTCATCACAGAATGAAGCAATTCGTAAGGAAATGTTGATGATGGTTACACCAGCCTATAGATATTTTGTGCGGATAGATCCAACAGATTTCATTAAGGAAATTTATATACCTGTTTTCGGTGCGTTTGGAACATTAGACGTGCAAGTGCCTTCTACTTTAAATTTGAGGGGATATTATGACCATTTACCGAGGAATTCAAAAACTGTTCTTAAAGAATATGATGGTATGAATCATTTATTTCAGAAGGCTAAAACTGGAAGGGTAGCAGAATATGCGCAAATCCAGGAGACTATAAATGAACAGGTTTTAAAAGATATTGCATTCTGGATCAAAGGGCTGTAAAGCAAAAGAAGCCTAATCGTAATTGATTAGGCTTCTTTTTTTTAAGGCGTCATATTCGACACTGGTAATATCTTTCCGTTATAAAATTTACTTCCGTTTTGAGCAAATTCAGCGACATAGCGTCCCATTTCAAATGCTAATGTTCCAGCTTCTAATCCAGGAAAGGCTGCTTCAAACATTTCCGTTTGTGAAGAGCCTAAAGCAAGGCAGTTTACTTTTATGTTGCGGTCTTTAAATTCTTCAGCCAAGCATTCTGTCAATACAGCTAATGCACCTTTACTTGCAGAATAAGCACTTAGTCCTGCAAATTTTACAGAACCTTGAAAACCTCCCATACTACTAATATTAACAATATGTCCCCCTTCAGTCATTAGAGGTGCCACATGTTTAATCATATTAACATGTCCCAGGACATTACTTTGTAGCATGTGAGCAAATTCTTCCGCAGAAGTATCTAAGAAAGGTTTGTTAACTATAGCTCCTGCATTGTTAATCAAAATATCTACCTGGTCAAATTTTGATTTGATAAAAGGCACTAAAGAATCGGGATAATTATCATACACGATGTCAAATTGCGCAGGGTACAGTTTGCCTCCATCAAAATTTAAATCAGAAGCGATTTCATGTAGTCTTCTTAATTTATCGGCAGATCTCGCTAATGCAATTACATTATTTTCTTTATTTGCGGTCAAATCCAACACTGTTTCAAATCCAATACCGCTACTCGCTCCTGTGATAATAATATTTGCCATGATAATTTAGTTTTCTTCGATTTTTTCCGTAATAATTTCTTCTTCCACCTCGGCAACGGAGGGTAATTTTTTTGCTCCTAATCTTTCAGGTCTAAATATATAATAGATTCCTGATGTAGCCATTAATAAAGATATAATGTAGAAAAATAGACTTAATAAGACTGCCGTATGCTCGTTAATTTGCAGATAAGTTGCGCCATACAACATTACTAATTCTCGTAAACCGACTCCTCCTCCAATAGATGGTACTATGGAAACTAAAGATGATACAAGGAATATTAGTAGGTAAGGAGAGAATTTGTATTGAAAATTCAAAGAATACAATATTAAAATAGCAGCGATAACTTGAAAACTTTGTACGCCTATAGCTTTGATGTGAGTAGAAATGAATTTCTTCGCAAAATCTTTGAAAAAAGTGTGCAGAATAAAGTAATAGCTAGCTGTACCAATTATTGCTGCAGAAATAGTAAGGTAATTGGGTATAGCCAATCTCGGCATGAAAATAACTAAGGCACATATGATAACTGCCAATGCCCAAAGTCCACTTAGTCGGTCAAAAAAGACTGCACTTAGAACTTTTCTTCCTTTGACATGATGTTCTTTTTTCAAAAAATAAACTTTATAGCCATCGCCTCCAATACCTCCCGGAAGGAAGAAATTGTAAAGTAGACCCAATTGGTACAATCTAAAATTATAACGTTCGGTCAAAAAAAGTTTAATGGCTTTGAAAAAAGAATTTAAACGGGAGGAAGCTATTAATTGAGAAATGGCATAGCTACAAAATGCTAAAAATAAAAATCCCCAATTGCAGTCGATTAAAGCATTTTTTAATTCTACAAAATCAATCTTGCGGGTAACCCAATACAAAGCTCCAAATGTGACAATGACTTTGAAGATGTTTTTGGTAATCTCAAGAGCTTTGTTTTTCTTCATTTATTATAATGTATTTTGCAAAAGTAAACATTCTCCTGCAGATTGATTCTGTGCAATAATAAAATTACTTATGGTATGATTTTTGGTTTATATCGCCAGTTATGTATCAAAGATTAATATATCTTTGTGTTACTAACTCTTACTTAGAAATAAACAACAATAGTTATGCGTAAACATATTCTTTCTTTGATGTCACTTTTTGTAGTGATAGCTTTATTATCTAGTTGCGGTGCTCAACGCAAAGACGGTGGCTATAGCACAGGTTCAACTAGTTCCACAACTGCTTCAGGTCCTTCAGCTTCCCAATGGCGTAACGGTGTGAAAGGTACTTGGGTGTTAAATTCCGTAACACGTCAAGATATTCCTCAGTCTTATACGATTAAAAATATTTTTGACGAAGCTCCAGTAGATTGTTTCATCGGTAGTGTTTGGAATCTTCCAACAGGGAATTATAGAGGTAGTATTTCGTTCAATGCATCGGGGACATTATGTGCAAACGGAGCGGTTCGTACAATTATTTGGTCTATTTTTGATCCAAAAAATGGTTCAAACCCTGAATTCCAATTTAAGAAATTGTATGCAGGAGATAAAGCTTCGAATGTAACTACAGGATATAGATTAGGTCTTTCATTTGCAGATGGTCAAACATTGACAATGAAAATGCCGGTAGATTTAGATAATGGTACTGGTTATTTGATTTTTAACTTTACAAGACAAGCAAATTAAGGTACATAAAAAAACTCCGATATTCATCGGAGTTTTTTTATGCTATTTAGTTTTTTTCAAAGCTTGCAAGATATCATTGATAATATCTTCTTGATCTTCTAAGCCTACAGATAAACGAATAGTTCCGGGTTTAATGCCAAGGCTATTTCTTTCATCTTCTGTAAGTTTAGCATGGGTAGTAGTAGCTGGATGTGTGGCAATAGTTCTAGAATCCCCCAAGTTCGAAGTATAACGAATCATTTCTAATTCATCTATAAACCGAAACGCACGATCTTTTCCTCCTTTTACTTCAAAAGTTACGATTCCACCACCTGCTTTCATTTGCTTTTTAGCCAACTCATATTGTGGATGTGAAGCCAAGAAAGGATATTTTACGTCAGCGATTTCATCATGATGTTCCAAAGTTTGAGCTAAAGCTAACGCATTCGAACAATGTCTATCCATACGTAAACCTAATGTCTCTAAACTTTTGGACAAAATCCAAGCATTGAAAGGAGACATAGATGGACCAGTATGACGAATAAAGAACATTAATTTGTTGATCAATTCCTGAGAACCCACGATAATACCACCTAACACACGACCTTGACCATCCATATATTTCGTAGCTGAATGAATCGATAAATCAAATCCGTATTGCAAAGGTTTTTGCAGATATGGTGTAGCAAAACAGTTGTCAATGGAGAAGATTACGTTAGGATATTTTTGTTTCAAAGCGCCCAATTTTTCCAAATCGTAAAGTTCTAAACCTGGATTTGAAGGTGATTCTAAGAATACAATTTTAGTATTCGGCTGAATCGCTTGTTCCCACTCCTCAATATTGGCAGAATTCACATACGTGAATGAAACGCCCCATTTAGGGAATTGTTGTGTCAACAACTGATGGGTAGAACCGAAAATCGCACGGCTAGAAACGATATGATCACCAGATTCAATAAATGCAGCAAAAGATGCAAATACAGCAGCCATACCAGAGGAGAATGCTAATCCCGCTTCTGCATTTTCCAATGTGCATACACGGTTGATAAATTCTGTCGTGTTAGGATTCGCGTAGCGAGAATATACCATTCCTTCTTCTTCTTCGGCGAATATCGCACGACCTTGTTCTGCACTTTCAAAAATGAAACTTGAAGTTAAATATAATGGTACAGAATGCTCTCGAGTAGCTGAACGTGGGGCTTGCTCACGTATTATTCTGGATTGATCTTTTTTCATAATGGCGGTAAAGTTAAGGAATTGTTGTTTGAATATCTATTAATCAAGTCGTGATTTTTTAAAATTTTATAAAAGATTCATCTAATTCGTTTTAGGATTGCTAAGGATATACTGTTTTGTTTTTTATTATGTTATCTCTTATGAGGTGTTTATAAGTTATTGCAGGTAAAATAGTTTACTTTTGTGATAAGTTAGTTTAGAATTGTTTAGTCCTAAAGCTTTAATTTGGCTTAATATTTTATGATGATAGCCTAAATAATCATTGATAACATTATAAACCCATGAAGACGATATCCTTTTTAATAGCGAATACTTTGGTTGTATGTAGTTTGCACGCCCAAGAAGCTCCAAAACCTTATGGCGTTTTACCTTCTGAGCGCCAATTAAAATGGCATGAAATGGAAACATACTGTCTGATTCACTATACTCCAACTACTTTTCAGGATAAAGAATGGGGATTTGGAGATGCAGATCCTAAAATTTTTAATCCTTCACAATTTGATGCTAATCAGATAGCAAAGGCAGCAGCTTCAGCAGGGTTTAAAGGGTTAATTAGCGTGGCTAAGCATCATGATGGTTTTTGCTTATGGCCAACTAAAACGAATACTTATAATATTAGCCAATCTCCTTGGAAAGAAGGTAAAGGCGATATGGTGAAGGAATTTATGGAAGCATCACATAAAAATGGAATGGCTTTCGGTACTTATCTTTCCGCCTGGGATCGCAATGATTTGCGCTATGGCACTCCCGCTTATACGGATGCTTATCGCGAGCAGCTCACTGAACTCATGAGCAATTATGGGGAGCTATTTACTTCTTGGCATGATGGCGCGAATGGGGGAGATGGATATTATGGAGGAAGTAATGAAAAACGTACTATTAATTCCGCAACATATTATGAGTGGGAAGAAAAGACTTGGCCCATCATTAGAAAACTACAGCCTATGGCTTCTATATTTTCGGATGTAGGACCAGATATGCGTTGGGTGGGAAATGAACACGGACATGCAGCCGAAACCTCATGGGCAACTATCACAACGAAAGGTACTATTGAAGGTGTGAAGCCGATGCCAGGGGCGAGTACCGATGCATCTAATTTGCCTACTGGAGATCGAAATGGTAAGTATTGGATACCTGCAGAATGTGATGTGCCTCAAAGACCAGGCTGGTTTTACCATAAAAATCAAGATACTAAGGTGAAAACCCCTAATCAACTTTTTGATATTTATCTCAAATCGGTAGGGCGTGGAGCAAATATGAATTTAGGATTGGCACCTATGCCAGAAGGAATTTTACACCCTAACGATGTAAAATCGCTGAAATATTTTGGAGAAAAACTTCAAAAAACATTTGCGCATAATCTAGCTAAAGACGCTAAAGCTACAACTAAACATTTACGCGGGAAAAGTGCTGAGTTTGCATTGAAGAATATTTTTGATGATGATAGATACAGTTATTATGCACCAAAGGATAAGGTGCTGAATCCTGAAATTATAATTACTTTAAATGGGGAAAAGGAGTTTGATTTAATTCGTATTCGAGAAAATATTAAACTAGGACAGCGTTTAGATTCGGTTGTAGTAGAAAAGTGGAACGATGGAAACTGGGAAAAGATTGCTTCAGCGACGAGCATAGGTGCTAACCGCTTAATTAAATTAGGAACAGCAATAAAAGCAACTAAATTGAAGGTCAAATTGTATGCGCCAGTAGCCCCGACTTTGAGTGATTTTGCCTTGTTTAAGGAATATGATGAGCCATTTGCTTTTGATTCTAATGTGATCTCTAGTCAAACGTTGATAAGGGCAACACACAAAATTTTGAATTCTAATTTGGCAGTTAATTCTCCCTCTGCCTACACAACCGTTAAATCAGCAGACCTTATTGTAGAGCTTACAGAGCCTATTGTAGCATTGGGATATTTTCCAAGACAAGATGGAATAAAAGAAGGAATAGTGCTAAAGTATGATATTTTTGAAAGTCAAGATAAAGTGAATTGGACAAAAGTCCAGGAGGGTGAATTTGCGAATGTTTTATCGAATCCTATTGAACAAATAATTGAATTCGATAAGATTATATCTAGTAAATATTTAAAATTCGTTGCGAAAGATATGGCAGTAGGATTTACCTTTGGGGAATTTAATGTATATAAATAGCCGAGCCTACCAAATAAACTATGAAAAACATCCTTACTATTTTGATGTGCGTATTGTGTTTAACCTCCAACGCACAAGATCTTAAATTGTGGTATGATAAACCCGCTAAAATCTGGGAGGAAACGCTTCCATTAGGAAATGGCTGGATAGGAATGATGCCTAATGGAGGCGTTCAAGAAGAAAATATTGTTTTGAATGAAATATCCATGTGGTCAGGAAGTCCTCAAGATCCCAATAATTATAATGCCTATAAAAAAGTTAGCAGCATTCAAGAATTATTATTTCAAGGAAAGAATGATGAGGCGGAGAAATTAGTTAATCAAAATTTTGTGTGTGTAGGTGCGGGATCCGGACATGGCAATGGAGCTAAAGTACCTTATGGATGTTTTCAAAATTTAGGCTATTTAAATATTCATTTTCTTAATAATGCAACTTTCACTCAATACCGTAGGGAATTGGATTTGGAAACAGGTATAGCTAGTTCTCATTATTCTAATCTAGATACTACTTATTTCAGAGAGTATTTCGTTTCGCAAGATAAAAATATCGGAGCAATGAGATTTTCTTCGAATAAAAAATACGCTATTGATATAGCCTTACATTTTTACAGAGATGAAAATGTAAAGACGCATACAGTGAAGGGCAATACTATTCTTGTCGAAGGTAATCTTCCAAATGGTTACGGAGCAGACGGACTTCGATATGCTACGAAATTTTTAGTGGTAAATAAAGGCGGAGAGATAACGAATTACGATAATCAAATTATTGTGAAGGGAGCACAAGAAATAGTAATTTACTATACAGCATCTACAGATTATTATGAACACAATCCTACACAATATGTGGAAAATCAATTATCTGAAAAATTAGATTACGCCACCTTGAAGAAACAACACCTTCGTAAGTATAAGGAAGTTTTTGCTCGCGTAAAATTGAATATAGAAAATGATACTGTTCAAAGCCACCTTCCAACAGATAAAAGATTGGCTAATTTTTTTCAAAATCCTGCAAAGGATAATAATTTAGCGGTATTGTATTATCAGTTTGGTCGTTATTTGACTATTTCGAGTACAGCTCGAGATTCGGATAAAGCATTACCTCCGAATTTACAGGGGTTATGGGCGCATCAAATCCAAACACCGTGGAATGGAGATTACCACCTTAATGTAAATGCGCAAATGAATCATTGGGGAGTAGAAGTAAATAATTTGTCTGAATATCATAAGCCTTTCATAAATCTTATTAAAAGAGTGGCCAAAGAAGGAGAAAAGACTGCAAAGGCTTATTATAATGCACCAGGATGGGTAGTATATATGATGACAAATGTATGGGGCTATAGCGCTCCGGGAGAACATGCATCATGGGGAGCGAGTACGGCTTCAGGTTGGTTGTGTAATCATCTGTGGGAGCATTATTTGTTCACAAAAGATAAAGCTTATTTGAATGAAGTGTATCCAATTCTTAAAGATGCTGCGTTATTCTATAAAAATACTTTGGTTCAGGATCCAAAAACAAAATATTGGGTGACATCACCTTCTGTATCTCCTGAAAATGGATTTAGATTACCAAATGGAAAAGTTGCATCTGTAGTCATGGGTCCCACAATTGACAATCAGATTGTACGAGAATTATATATTTCGGTAATTTCTGCTGATTCTATTCTTCAGAAAAAGGATCAGTTTGCTTCGGCATTAAAGAATGATCTGAATTTGCTGCCACCAGCGGTTGTAGTGAGCAAAGATGGAAGGGTAATGGAATGGTTGGAAGACTATGAAGAAATTGAACCACAACATCGCCATGTGTCTCATTTATATGGATTATATCCAGCACCTTTTATATCACCAATAACTACCCCAGAATGGGCTTCCGCTGCCAGAAGAACGTTGGAAGTACGTGGCGATGGTGGAACTGGTTGGTCACGAGCTTGGAAAATATTGTTTTGGGCACGTCTTCATGATGGAGACCATGCCTTAGAAATCTTACGTCAGCTATTAAAACCTGCGATTAATGATCAAGGTAAAATATCAGCTGGAACCTATCCTAACTTATTCTGTGCACATCCACCCTTTCAAATTGATGGCAATTTTGGTGGGTCAGCGGGTATTGCTGAGATGTTGGTGCAGAGTCATGAAGGATTCATTCATCTTTTGCCTGCTCTTCCCGCTGCCTGGAAAAAAGGAGAAGTAAAAGGACTTCGTGTAAGAGGTAATATGACCGTAGATATTAGATGGGAGGATAATACAATCATCAAGTATGCGGTGAAAGGTCCTAAAGGTCAGAAAATTCAAGTTCGGGTTAATGGTGTTAATGAAAATAAAATTCTATAAAATTAAATTTTGTTATTTTAAATTAATTGTATATATTTAGTTATAATTACTAACTATTTATTTCATAACATTTTAAATAACCATTTTTATGAAAAGTCTATTTCAATTGGGGGGTAGACTTTCATTTATTTTCATCTTTATTTTAGCTATTTCATGTAAAAAGGATTCTTACGTTGATGAGGAAAATGAATTAGTCTATCCTGTAAACTTTACATTTACGAATTTCAAAAGCTCAACGAGTTTTTTGAAGACTGCTTCGTTGAAAAATCAATTTCGCGCAGCAAATTCAGTCCCCGAAAATTATAGCGAAGGGTTTATTTATTTCTGGAGTTTCAATAACGAAACTTTGGTGCCCGATGTCAAGTATTCTAAATCTGCAAATCCCTCAATTACTTATAATAATGGTAAGGAAATCAACTATGGAGCTGGATTTGCGTTTGAAGGATATACGGCAGGAAGAGCAGCTAATTTTGTAGGACCGAGCGAAATACTCTTAAAATTTCCTATAAAAGATGTGCTTTCACTCAGTAGACTCGGTTTTGATATGACTGGTTCTGCTATGGGGCCAAAGGACTTTGATTTGTATTATAGCTTTGACGAAGGGGATACGTACCATATTCTTGCTATGCAAAATCAATTTGGCAACCTAGCCGGAAATGGCAAAAATTCATTTACCTACCTTTTAGAAGACCTAGAAATACAGGGAACAGAATTGTGGATACGAATCAACCCTAAAGAGGGCATTCGAGATGGGGGTAGTGCTTACAGTAGTAAATCGGGAACACTACGCATTGATAATCTTCATTTAGTAGGCATTTCTCCAACATCTACAGATGAATTCACGATTAATAAGTTATATTATTATTTATATAATAAGGAGAATGGACAGGGATTTCAAGGAGTTAACGATGATCTTACAAATCTTGATTTGCAACTATAACTACCTGAAGGCGAATATGATGTGTTTTTTGTGATAAATAGTTCGAATGATGATTTAATAATTGCTCCGGATATTGGAAAAGCATCAGATATTTATATATCTAATCCATTCTCAAATAAGGATGCAGAAATATTTGGCTATAAGGGTACTTTAGAAGTCTCGGGTAATATGTCGGTCAATATTGTGCTACAACGTTTGTACAGTCAAGTTAAAGTTGAGTTTACAGACCAGGATTTATCAGCTGTAAAGAAAATTGTTTTTAACCAATTACATGAACCCTTCTTTTATAGTCCTTTTGCAACTGGCTTATTAAATCCAATTCTGGATCAGTCCGCGATTGAAATAGAAGATGATTTTCAATCGAATAAACAGGTTATATTCAATCAATTTATGGGACTGCTAAATGAAAATAAACCAGTTAACTACATTTTAAATGTTATAGGTGATGCAGGAGTGTTACAATCATTTGAATTGAGTAGTTCTCTTAAAAATAACATCCAATTGGATTTTAGAGGAAATTTATTGGAGGGCGCGCCAAATAATGTTGCTTTTAAAATCACTAAAAATGAAAATTGGGACGGTGAAAATGAGGTTAGTTTTTAGTCTGTATATATGATTAACCAATGAGGAGTTTTATGTATTACGTATGCTCCCTTACTGAAAGAATGTAGTTGCTGTATATATATTTGGTTTAAAATAGCCACATTATTTAGTGTGGCTATATCTTTTTAGTCGTTTACTGTTAATTCTCCACGAATATCTTTTTCAATCCAATAAGCCACAGCATCTTGATCTGCTAGTTCTCCTTGTAAATACATGAGCTTGGTAACTGCTGCCTCGAAGGTCATATCATAACCATTCAAAACACCTATGCTTTTCAATCCTTGACTGGTTTCGTATCTGCCTAATTCAACTGAACCTACTTTACATTGTGATATGTTAAGGATATTTTTTCCTGATTTAATTGCATCAGCTAATAAATCTAAAAACCATTTATCCGTAGTTGTATTGCCTGAACCAAATGTTTCCATAACAATGGACCTTACATCCGAATCTAAAATAGACTTAATAGTTGCAGGACTGATACCTGGAAATAATTTGAGAACAGCCACTTTATTATCTACGTGATTGTGGCAAATAAATTCTTTATCCGAATTATTCATCAAAGCATCGAAATTGTATTTCAAATGAATTCCAGCTTCAGCTAATACAGGATAATTTGGCGAACGGAATGCTTCAAATTTGGCAGAATTGTACTTAAAAGAACGGTTACCACGGAAAAGTTTATTGTCAAATAGAATACAAACTTCTTGCACGATAGATTTACCATTGTGCTTTGCACTAGCAATTTCTAAAGCAGTCATCATATTTTCACGCGCATCCGTACGTATTTCGCCAATAGGTAACTGTGAACCAGAAAAAATGACTGGTTTTTGTAGTCCTTCTAATAAGAAACTCAAAATAGAAGCTGAAAAAGCCATCGTGTCTGATCCGTGAAGAATTACAAAGCCATCATAATTATCATAGTTGTCTTTAATAATCTGTGCCATTTCAACCCAAATTTCAGGCGTCATATTGGATGAGTCTATAATCGGATTAAAAGAATGAATCGTCAGATGGTAATCCAAACGGCTTAGATCTGGAAGATTACGCTTGATGAGTTCGAAATCAAAAGGTACGAAGGTGCCAGATTCATCTTGAACCATTCCAATAGTACCTCCTGTATATATGATAAATATATTCATGACTAGATGCCAAATATGTCTATAGAATTTTGAGTAGTAATTTTAGCAATTTCTTCAATGCTTGTTTCTTGTAAATCTGCTACCTTTTGGGCTACATGAATTAAGTAAGAACTTTCATTTTCTTTGCCTCTGTAAGGAGTTGGTGCAAGATAGGGTGCATCGGTTTCCAATACGATATCTTGTAGGTTCAATTCCTTGACTACAAGGTCTAAACCTGCTTTTTTGAAAGTAACTACACCACCAATTCCTAACTTAAATCCGAGGTTGATTGCACGATGAGCTTGCTCCAAAGTTCCTGTAAAGCAATGAAAAATACCATAAAGCTTCTCGTCGTTCATTTCTTCCAAGATTTCGAATATCTCATCGAAAGCTTCACGACAGTGGATGTCAATGGGTAAACCTAAAGATTTTGCCCAATTGATTTGCGTGCGAAAAGCATCTTGTTGCCATGCTAATGTGCTTTTGTCCCAGTAGAGATCTATACCAATCTCACCAATTGCGTAAATCTTAGTATTAGCAATAGCCTGTTCTATTTTTTGTAACTCTTCTTTATAATTTTCTTTTACACTGCAAGGGTGTAGGCCTAACATGGGAAAACACATATTAGGATATGCATTAACAGTGGCCATCACTTGGGGAATCGATTCAGATTCTACATTAGGAAGAAATAATCGATGAATATTGTTTGCAATACATCTTTCGATTTGCTCCTCCATTTTATCTGTTCCTATATGATAATAGATATGTGTATGGGTGTCTGTAAGAATAGTATTTGGAATTGTCATGGCTAAAATAATGCTGTAAAAGTAATAAAATGTTAAAAAAGAATTGCTTACAAAAGAAAAAACACGATTTTGATAACAAAACCGTGTTTTTATTTTAATTATGATAATATATCAAGAGATATATTGCATTTTATTATCTTGTTGGAGCAGGAGCAGGTGTAGCTATAGAATCTGTTTTTGGTGCTGTTCCTTTGATAATGTCAACTAATTCTACATCGAAAATAAGTGGCGCATAAGGAGGGATACCACCTTGAGGCTGACCATTCGAACCGTACGCTAATTTTGAAGGAATAATTAATGTTGCTTTACCGCCTTTGCTTAATAATTGAAGACCTTCAACCCAAGCAGGGATAACTGGATCCACACCTAATGCAAATTTGATAGGTTCAAATGTGCGCATTGGGTTAACTGGAAGTTTCGCTTTGTCTGCTTCTTCTTTGATTGAAGTATCGAATACTTTACCGTGAGTCAATTTACCTACGTAGTTAACTTTTACAGTATCACCGATTGCTGGCTTAGCACCTTTACCTTCTTCTTTAATTACATATTGTAAATCAGAAGCTGTTTTCTTAGGCTCTAATTTGTTGTCTTTTACATAGCTTTCGATTTTACCAGCTTCAGCTTTTTCTAAGTTAGCGATCAACTCTCTGTAATATTTATCTAATTCTACGTGAGCGATTGAATCAGGTAATTCTGCTTTTTTGAAGTGTTTTCTAACTTTGATAGTAAAAGTTAAGAATTTGTCACCAATTGGAAGTTTTGGTTGACCAGATTTAGCAGCCATAGTATCTAAGTTTAGACGGAATACAGCGCTATCACCTTCACCTAAATATTTGAACATAGAAGAATAGCTACCTTTGTAGTTTCCAGCAATAGTGTCAGGAACTACGTTTACGTATTGAGGTAAACCGATATCGTATGTGCTTTGAATCAAAGAGTCATTTCTGTCTGAAGTCACGATCATGTCCACAAATAAGTGGTCACCATCTGTAGCTTTAACAGCACCTTCGTCTTTTACGATTTTGTATTCAAGACCGCCTTCCGCTTTCTTAAAATTCTGACATGAAGTAGCGAATAATCCTACTGCAGCAGCTAATAAAAATATTGATTTTTTCATTTTATTGATTAATACTTATTTACTTATTAATAATTCTGAATATTCAGGTAAAATTGATTTAAATTTATTCACAACAGATGCTAATTCATCCGAAGAACTTCCTCCAGATGCATTTAAGTGACCTCCTCCATTAAAATATTTTTTACATATCTCATTACAAGGTACTTCACCGATCGAACGCAAAGATAGTTTAATTAATTCGGTTCTGTCAACAAATAATGCAGCAAGACGAATTCCTTTGATTGAAAGGGCATAATTTACTAACCCTTCAGTATCCCCTGTTGTAATTTCAAACTGTGCTAAATCTTCTTTTGAAATCGCAAATAGCGCTGTGTTGTATTCAGGAATAACTTCTAAACAATTTAAAAGACAGTAGCCTAAAAATTTAAGTCTACGCTCTGTGGAACTGTTGTAAATATGTTCGTGAATTTCCCAATTGCGTGCACCAGCATCAATTAAACTTGCAATAATATGGTGTACAGCCGAAGTTGTCGATCTAAAACGAAAAGAGCCTGTATCTGTCATAATACCTGCATAAAGACAGGTCGCAATATCAGCATCAATCTGAGCGGACCCCTGACAAACCTCCGCAATGAAAGTATAAATCAGTTGTGCCGTTGCAGCTGCATTAGAATCCCAGTACGTTAATTGCGCGAACTCTTCAGGATCTAAATGATGGTCTACCATCCATTTTTGACCCTTTGCATTCGCAATCACTGGTTCTAAAATATTGGTGCGCGATAAAGCACTATAATCTAGACAGAAGATAATTTCTGCTTCTTCGATTAACTGTTTAGCAAGTTCTGGTTTTTCAGGATAAGCAATTACCTCTTGACGACCAGGCATCCAGTCCAAAAATGTTGGAAAATCTGAGGATACCACCACAGATACATCATGATTATTCTGTTTAAGCCAATGGTATAAGCCTAATGAAGACCCTAATGCATCACCATCTGGTTTGTGGTGAGTAGTAATGGCAATTCGTCTAGGTTTGGTTAGTAATTGTAAATTATCTTCTCCTTGTAACATATTTTTATTAAGAATACAAACGTACAAATAATTAGTGTCTACCTCAAATTATTTTTGATGCTTGAAAGCATACAATTTTTTGTCTCTGCGCATGCACAAAAGATACGTTTCACTGTTGTAATTTATTTTTCCATAGTAGAAAAGAGGTTGTCCTTCAACAGGAAAACCTTCGACTATTGTGCCATTGTCACCAAAAAGATACAGCAGATTGGTTGCTTTGGAGGCAACACCTATTAGATGATCATTTGATTTAGCATTTTTGAAAAACTGAGGCTTATCATCAATACTTTTCGTGAAATGATATTCGAAAAGAGGTTTGAATGAGCTATGCTCATAGCCACTAATTTTGTTATCGGAAATCAAAATAAATTCTGGAACTGAAGAGCTATTTATGTTTGCAAATGCGCCATAATACTTCTCTTCGTGGCGTTCTATTTTTACTTCTGATTGTATTTTATCTAATCCAATTCTATAAAGAATAGATTTATTGTCATAAGCAAGAAATTCAAACGAATTATTACCTAAATCTATCACTCCAATAGGCGTTTTAAATTCTATATCCCCAGGTAGGTCAATTTCTTTCTTTAAGGATCCATTATTATTCAATAGATAAATGCGCCCGTAAGAAGTAGCGATTACAAAATCTGAGCCTACATTTTGGATACTTCCTAAAATATTTCCTTGTATATCTGGGTTGTTCCAATCATCTACACGATTTCCTTCTTGGCTATATGCAAGAATCCTATTACGTGTAGGTACCAGCAGCACATATTTGTTTTGTACTTTGGCCACGAGCGGGGCTGCTATGGGTTCCTCTGCGATTCCAGTAGAAAATCCTTTTAATGTTTTTCCAAAAGTATCGATACGATACAATCTATTTTTGTCCGTTACAAATATAATGCTGCGGTCTGTTAATTGTTGCATTTCACCGACTATTCGTCCAGATATAACGGCAGACCACAATTTATTGCCTGAAGGATGTATCGCGTGAAGCGTATGATCTAATTCCTGAATCAAGATCATTTGACTGGTATCCGATTGTTCGAAAACATAAGGTGCAGTGATAGCTTTATCATTTAGCTGGTAAGTCCATTCTGCTGTGCTTCCTAGCGCATTTTTGCTTTTGTACAAAGCATAGATTTGAGACGAAAAGCTTCCTGCATTACCCGATAACTGTAATGACCAAGAATAAAAGTCTTGGAACCCGTAGTTTTCCTTATCTCTAAAATTTGCTTGATAATGTCTAGGTAACGAATATAAAATTTTTGAAAAAGCATTTTTATTGTGCACAAAGAGCGTAACATTCGCTTCATTTCCTTGTAATTTTTCGAAATTTTTGAAACCTAAAGTTCCTGTCAACAAGTCTTTTCGACGAAAATCATTTAAATATTGACGTAATTCATTGCTGGAATTAGATAGCACCAAAACATCATCTACACGTGCTACATAAGGACGTGACATGTTTTTGAAAGCTTCACCATATAACGCGTAAGGAATGTTCGCGTTTCTAAAACGGTAAATATTATCATTCGAGTCTTCCAATAATCTATTCGCCACTTCTATCCAAGCCGCAGTGTCACTTACAGCTATAAAAGCAATATGTGTTTGATTAGTTTGCTCAACTAAAGCAAAATCGTGCTGCAAAACTGATGGCAATTTACTTAGTGAAGAACTACTATCTTGTAAAGATTCTAATGCCGTTTGAATTTTTTTTGTTTCCTCACGCGCTTCGAAATATTCGTGAAGATCTGTCGAAAACTTAGGGTAATTGCTGATGCTATATTCCATGAATACCGCTGTATTGGCGGGGAAGTAATTGTATAATCGCTGTGTTTTTTTAGACTGATTACGGAACAAGGCTATATAGTTCCCTCTAGATTTATCCACTTCACTTTCGCCTGTAAGCATTAAAGCATCTTGCTTAAAATTAATATTCCAAGCGGATTGGCCCTCTAATCCAGCAAATTGATCCGCAAAAATTCCTTTTTGTCTCTGTTGGAAATGCTTAATAACATTTGGATATTGCTGATGGGGAAAATAAACACTTAAAGGGGTATTACGCGAATTATTTTTGATAAAGTAATCAATCTGATTTTCGGATAATTTAGGTTTGCTTTTATCCAAAATAGAAAGTAAGGTGCTTTTTGAATACGAAGCAAAAATTAAATGCTCATAGTACGTGGTGTACAATGTAGTATCTGGATTGCCAAAACTAAATGATGTTATCTTATTACCTAAGGTATCTGTTGAAGCAATTTTGTATGTTTTACTATATTCATTTAGGAGTGAAGTGAAATCACTTTCTTCAATATTTGTTGAGGTTGGAATTATAAATAATGTGTTTAAGGAATCTGCTTCTTGGTGAAAAGAAATAAACACATCCTGATTTTCGATAAATTCGTACAATGCTTCATGGCGAAGAATCTGGTTTTTGTATTTTTTTATCAGTTCTATTTCTTTTTTGCCAATAAGAGCATCGAACAAATCAAAGTCTTTGAAAATATTATCCGTTACTTCGTCATTTTTGATAGAAGCAATTAAAAAAGTGTTCTCTGGTAAATATTTTAAAGGTTTTAGCGTGTTATGTTGTTCTTTATTGATATCACGAAAATAATAGATGGAAGCAGCGATCACCCCAATAAATAACAGCACCGTAACAATAATCGTATTCCTCATTTTACAAACCTAATTATTTACAATTTTGAAAAGAAACGAAAGAGACAAAAACATTATTTCTGTGGTGTTTTAGTCTGTATTTTTTGTACATTTATGACTGTATTAACTGAAAATATTTTTTTGTATAGCTATTAATGAATAAACAAATCATTCTAACAGCCTCATTTTTTGGAGTAATAGCTGTGATTTTAGGAGCTTTTGGTGCACACGGTTTAGAAGGTAAAATTAGCGAATACCATATTGATACGTGGAAAACTGCGAATCAATATCATTTTTACCATACTTTTGCTTTATTGTTTTTATCGACTTTTTCTCGTGCCAAAAGTCAGTCTATTCGTGTTTCTTTTATCTTTTTTACGATAGGGATTTTGTTGTTTTCAGGATCACTTTATCTGTTAAGTGTACGAGAACTGTTAGGTATTACAAAAATCTCCATTCTTGGCCCTATTACACCATTAGGAGGCTTATGCTTCATTATTGGATGGGTAGGATTATTTATTGCAGCTTTGAAGAATAGAGCATAATATTATGAACTAAAATATTAAGCCTCTGATAAATGCTATCAGGGGCTTTTTCGTTACATTTGTGCATATGTCGAGTCCAGATTTATTTGCAGAACGAAAAACTTATTTTGTAGAAGTCATCTTGCCGTTGGCTATTGCCAAAACGTATACTTATCGTGTTCCTTTTGAATTGAATGATAAAATAGGAATAGGAATACGTGTTATTGTGCAATTTGGGCGAAATAAAGTGTATTCTGCTATTGTCAAACATATATCAACAGAACCGCCTGAGAAATATGAAGCTAAATATATTTTGGATGTGGTGGATGACTATGCTATTGTAGATGAGGGACAATTGAAGTTGTGGGATTGGATAGCGGATTATTATATGTGTCATTTGGGCGAAGTGATGCAAGCAGCATTGCCCGCTGCGTTGAAAATGGCTTCTGAAACGAAGATTATTGCAGTAGATAATGAAGAATTAGACCGTTCTGAACTTTCGGATAAAGCATTTTTAGTCTTAGATGCGCTGGATGTTGCTGGCGAATTATCTGTTGGTGACGTATCTAAGATTCTGGGTCAGAAATCCGTTTTCCCCTTATTGAAATCTTTGTTTGAAAAAGGATTTATCCAAATTTCGGAAGAAATCAAAGAACGTTATAAACCGAAAACCAAAGCTTTTTTGCGTTTAGCATCAATTTATAATGATGATGAAGGCAAAAGAATCTTATTGGATAGCTTAAATAGAGCGCCAAAGCAACAGGATGCTGTTTTGGGATTTTTACAATTGACCAAAAAGCAGGGGGATATTTCCCGTCAGGATTTAATGGAAGCAACAGGATGCGGAACAGGAGCTATTACTTCTTTAATTGATAAGGGAGTCTTTGAGGTCAAAGAAAAAGTAGTAAGCCGTTTTCAAGGTATGGATGTACTGCTGACAAAAGAATTTACTTTTAGTGAAATTCAGGAAAAAGCTTTTGACGATATCAATAAGCACTTTGAACAAAAAGATGTGGTTTTGTTGCATGGAGTAACAGCTTCGGGCAAAACACAGATTTATATAAGAATGATAGAGCAGGCATTGGCTTCGGGCAAGAATGCCTTGTATTTATTACCAGAGATTGCTTTAACCACACAAATTACCGAAAGACTAAAATTGCATTTTGGAAATGATTTGGGTGTATATCACTCCAAATTTAATGACAATGAGCGTGCAGAAGTGTGGCATAAGGTCATTAAAAATGATTTTAAGATAGTAGTAGGCGCACGTTCCTCGGTGTTTTTGCCATTTCGGGATTTGGGATTAATTATTGTGGACGAAGAACATGAAAATTCATATAAGCAATATGACCCAGCTCCGCGTTATCATGCGCGCGATACAGCTATTTACTTAGCACATTTACATCATGCCAAAGTATTGTTGGGGTCTGCTACACCTTCGGTGGAAAGTTATTACAATGCCAAAGCCAATAAATATGGTCTAGTGGAATTGTTGCAACGCTTTGGGGAAGCCCAATTACCCGAAATAGAAATTGTCAATATTCCGGAAGCTACAAAAAAAGAAGAAATGCATTCGTATTTCAGTGCCAGCTTGTTGAAAGGAATTGAAGAGGCTGTTGCCAAAAAAGAACAGGTTATTTTATTTCAAAATCGACGAGGACACACCCCTTTTGTGCAGTGCAGTACCTGTGGTTATGTGGCCAAATGTGTCAATTGTGATGTGAGTTTGACCTATCACAAGTCTTCGAATCTTTTGCATTGCCACTATTGCGGACATTCGGAGAACACGGTGAATGTCTGCCCAGCTTGTGGAATGCCACACATGGAAAGCAAAGGTTTTGGTACGGAGAGGGTAGAAGAGGAGCTGGAAATCTTGATGCCTGACTTGCGTATTGGACGATTGGATTTGGATTCAACAAAAGGAAAATATGGATTTGACCGAATAATTTCAGCTTTTGATGACCATGAATACGATGTGCTTATCGGTACGCAGATGGTTGCTAAAGGATTGGATTTTGGTCGGGTGAGTTTGATTGGGATATTAAATGCAGATACAATTATCAATTTCCCTGAATTCAGAGCTTATGAACGTGCTTTTTCACTTTTCTCTCAAGTAGCAGGTCGAGCTGGTCGTCGTCAAGACCAAGGTAAAGTTATTATCCAGACCTATACACCGAATCATCGTGTCATCGAGCAGGTCGTCAATCACGATTATAGCGGTATGTTTATGCAAGAAGTGACCGAGCGCAAAAACTTTGCGTATCCGCCATTCTATCGTATTATTAAAATAGATGTAAAACATCCAGATCAGCAGCAGACTTTAGATTCAGCACAAAAACTCGCGAATCTATTACGTGCTTCGTTAGGAAATAGAATCTTAGGCCCAGAGCCTCCTTTAGTATCTCGAGTCAGGAATCATTATATTCAGACGATCACACTTAAAATTGAACGCACAAATATCAGCATCAATAAAGTTAAAGAACTTATTCGTACAGCTCTATTACATTTTGAATTGGATAAGCATAATGCTAAAGTAAGAACGGTAATTGATGTAGACCCCTATTAAATAGAAAGAGCGAGTTTAAACTCGCTCTTTCTGTTATAAGTTAACTTTTGAAATTTTAAAAGGTTTCTTTACGGCTTTGTGTGCTGCTTGTTTAGCAATTTGAGCTTGTAGATCCGTAACTTTTTCTGGTTTATAGCTGTTTTTACGTACATCTTTTCCAAATAACTTTTCGTACCAAGTACAAGCAGCAGTGAAGCGACCATAGTTTAATTCTAAATGGTAACCGTCACGTGTGTAGGTGTCGCCCTGAGTAGAAGTGCGCGCATTTTGAATGGCTGTGCCTGCAGGAATTACCATCACAAAATCCTTAATTTTATTAATTTTCTTTGTGGCATGTACAATTTCAGTATACATTTTGGATTGATTGTTGTCGTAATTTGCAAACCCTCCATGCTTAGAATCGTGTTGATAAGCCCAAGTTTGGTGATACAATAATTTTGTATGTGGCTTTTTCAAGTATTTTACATAAGTTATAAGTTCTGGCAAGTCTTTCATTATAACATCATATTGTCCAGAATAAGGACTTGCTTGCTGCAGACTAATATAATCCCAATTTTCGTCTGCGATAGCTTGGGAAATACTCACATCTTTTGTTGTTACCTTTTTGCCGTCTAGACCTACCTTTCGATAGGAATAAGAAGCCTTATCATCTCTAGAGTTTTTTACATGCAACTCTATGGAAGCACCGCCAATATACATATTGCCAATAATAATTTGTTGTCCATCGGCTTTTGCTAAATCATGTAGATAATTTTCTATACCATCTTCGGAAAAACTATTTCCAATAGCCAAGATTTTAAGAACTTTTTCTTGAGCCGAACTGTCAAATGTTAAAAAGGCAAGAGCAAATAAAAGGGAAAGAATTTTTTTCATAGTGTAAATGTATGCTGTTTATAAGATCTGTAAGAGTTTTAAGACTTCATTGGTGACTATTTCTCTTCCTGCGGCAAATTTCCTCGTGTTTTTTTGATCCTCAGGTTCTACATTAAGTGCAAAATAGAAGACAGAAGGATTTTTGTCTACGATGCCAACAAACCACCCGTTGTTGTGGTAATTGTCTTGTGACCAACCTGTTTTAGCAAAGTATTTGTAAGTTTCGGTATTTTCTTTTTCGAAAATGCGAATCATTTTGTCATATGTAGAATTCAGAATAGGAAGTTTCTTAGTGTAAAGTCGCTGCAGAAATTCGATTTGTTCAAAAGGGGTAATGCGAGATTTACCTTCAATCCAAAAATTATCAATGGTGCTTTCATTCACATCCATATTGCTGTAATGCAATTTGTTTAGATAAGATTTCATGCGTTTCACTCCGATATGTCGTGCCACTTCTTGATAGCAGGGTAAACAAGAGGCATGGAAAGCTTCGCGAACAGTCATGTTTTTTTCCCATGTTTCAAAAGCTCTTTTTTGTCCATCCCAGCGCATAGAATCGTTTTCGTCCTTCAGAACACTTGTTTCTAAAGCAATAATAGAATTTACGATTTTGAAAGTGCTTGCTGGTAAGTATCCTTTTTCTGCTAATTCGAAGTTATTGGAATAGTATGTTTTATTTTTAGCATCAAAAACCAAAATTGTTCCTTTTAGATCTTGTTCTGCAAAGAATTTTTCTATTTCGCTTTTAAACTCATCACTGCGTTTGACATTATTTCCTTGGAAATCACATCCGAAAAAAAGAAACAAAACTAACGGTAGAAAATAGCGCATGATCATAAGATTTTATAAATTTATGAAATTACCTATTAAAAACTAGAAACCCTAAAATATGAATCAAAAATCTAAACCTATTGGCTTCGAATTAATTGTATTTATTCTTTAATAATATGGTCAAACAATGGTATTTTTGAAGGACGATGGCATACAAATTCATAGATAATTATAGAGAGAAGGGCGCAAGGAATAAGCTGGTGAAGCATCTAGAAAGTAGAGGTATACAAGATAAACGTGTACTCGAAGCTATCGCAAAAGTACCTCGTCACTTCTTTTTTGACGAGACATTTTGGAATCAAGCCTACAAAGACATAGCCTTTCCAATCGGAGATGGACAGACGATTTCACAACCTTATACAGTGGCTTATCAATCTGAATTATTACACGTAAAAAAGGGCGATAAAGTTCTTGAAATTGGTACAGGGTCAGGTTATCAAACTTGTATTTTGATGGAGTTGGGGGCTGAAGTTTATACTATTGAGCGTCAAGAAAATTTGTACCAACGTACGATTCAAGTATTACCTTATATGGGATACAAACCCAATTTTTTCTTAGGGGATGGCTCTAAGGGCATTCCGGAACATGCTCCATATGATAAAATCATCGTGACTGCAGGAGCTCCTTTTGTACCCGAAATCATGCTGAAGCAACTCAAGCTTGGCGGATTATTGGTTATTCCGGTAGGAGATGAGAAATCGCAGAAGATGGTGACCATACTGCGTATTGGAGAAAATGATTTCGAACGCATTGAATTGGATACATTCCGCTTTGTTCCTTTGGTGGGTGATAAAGCCTGGTAAATTCTCTCTGCATTTGAATTCTTCTATGGCTTTTGCCTATCTTTAGCCCTAATGAAGGCATTCTACGAACAAAATATTCAACAGACGAAACAAGAACTTATCGTTCTAGAGAAAAGTATCAACCGCAATAGTCTTATGCGCTTAGCACTAATATTAATTGGTGCTACTGCCTTATTCCAGATATTTCAGCTCAATAATATTTGGATTTTATTGTTGGCAGTTTTTGCGATAGTTTTAGGCTTTGCGTATTTGGTGTTGCGTCAAAGTAAGCTGGAAAAAGTGCGTGATGAGAAGAAAGCTTTTCTTCAAGTGAATGAGAATGAAGTGCATATAGAGGCAGGTGCAGAAAATATGTATGTAGATGGGGCGGAATATGAAGATGGAAAACATGCTTACAGTTCGGATCTAGATATTTTTGGTCCAAAATCCTTGTTTGCTTTAGTAAATCGAACGGCAACGAATGATGGTGTGTCTTTGCTGGCATCGTGGTTTTTAAGCCCTTCTTCAAAAAAAGCTATTTTGGAAAGACAGGAAGCCAGTGCTGAACTTTCATCCAAAAAAGAATGGACACAACTTTTGCAAACCAAATTGTTGTTTAATCTGGGACAAAAAGTCAATATCAAAACTTTCTTAACGCGTTACATGGAAGATCAAGCTTTACAGTTTGGTTCTTCATTTATGCGTATTTATGTGAAAATTGCCCCTTTGCTATTTGTCTTAGGTGTACTGATATCGGTATTTGTAATTCCAGTTTGGAATTATATGCTACTCCTGGCAATTGTTCATTTGATTTGGTCAATGGCGTTGGGAGGTAAAGTTTCTTACTTTTCTAGTCGTATTGACAAAATTGGAGTGACGTTGATCGCTTATTCGGATGCGGTAAAGATGGTAGAAGAGGAACAATTTGCGGCTTCTTTAAATCAAAGGCTACAATCCGAACTTAAGACCAATAAACAGGAGAATTTATCCACAGCTTTTAAACATTTGGGTAGTTTGGTAGATAAGTTGGATGCGCGGAATAATATATTAATAGGTTCTATTCTGAATATGCTCTTGCTTTGGGATTTCAAACAAGTCTTAGCCATTGTTGATTGGAAGAAAAACTATGAAGGTAACGTGCTTAAGGCTTTCGATATTATCGCTGAGTTTGAAGCTTTAATTAGTTTGGCTATTTTAAAAAGTAATAATGCGACTTGGGCGACGCCTACAATTTTGGAAAATCCACAGACAGATAGAATCCAAGCAATAGCAATAAATCATCCTTTAATTAGTCAGGAAGTAGCAGTTGCTAATACATATGATGCACGAGATCACCAGTTGGCTTTAATTACTGGTTCAAATATGGCGGGTAAAAGTACGTTTTTGCGTACAATAGGAATCAATGCCGTTTTGGCTTATGCCGGAGCAGTGGTTTGTGCAGTACAATTTTCATTACCAATTTATAGCTTGGTGAGTTACATGCGTATTAAGGATAGTTTAAATGAAAGTACGTCAACATTTAAGGCAGAACTAGATCGTATGAAATTTATCTTAGAGAAATTGGCTACCGATCCAAATACATTTGTATTAATAGATGAAATGTTGAGAGGCACAAATTCTGTGGATAAGTATTTAGGTTCTAAAGCCATAATCCGTAAAATCTTAGACATTGAAGGAAAGGGTATTGTTGCTACACATGACTTGCAATTGGCTTCTTTAGAAGAAGAATATGTAGGAAAATTGAAAAATTTCCATTTTGATATTCAGGTACACGATGGCGAAATGTTATTTGATTATAAGTTGAAAAATGGAAAATGTACGATTTTTAATGCCTCTCTTTTGCTTAAAGGTATAGGCGTGGACGTGCAAAACGTTTAGAAATTGTACTTTTGTGCAAATAAAAATAAAAAATGACTTTAGAAGAAAGAATAGATCAGGCAGAGACGCGAGTATGTACTACAGTATTCCCGTTTTTGACGAATCACCACGACACCTTATTTGGAGGGAAAGCTATGGCGATTATGGATGAGGTTTCGTTTATGGCAGCTACACGTTTTTGTCGTAAACGTTTAGTTACCGTGTCTTCAGATAAAATTAATTTTGAAAAAGCGATTCCTTCCGGAAGTATTATAGAGGCTATTGCAAGAGTAGAAAGTGTAGGACGTACAAGTTTAAAAGTGAAAGTAGAAATCTACTTAGAGCACATGTATGAGGATGGAAGAGAACTTGCTATTCAAGGGATGTTTACATTTGTTGCACTCGATGATGAGAAGAAGCCTATTCCAGTGTTAGAAGGATTAGATGTTACAGCATAAAAATAAGGCGGTCAATTAATTATTGACCGCCTTATTTTTAAATACTTATTCTTGAAAGTCTATTTCTTTGGCCCAAAAACATTTCCTACCATCGTCATCGCGCATCTAAAGCCTGTCATGGCGTTGGATTCATCTTGTTGCATATGACGTCGTGTTCCAGGGTTTAGCCAATAAGCACGATCATTCCACGAGCCACCTTTGAATACTCTAGATTTGTCATTCACTAATGTAGTTTTGCCATAAAGTTCTTTTTGTTCTTCGTCTTTGAAACCACGAACATCATTATTATATGTTGTTTCTGTAGAATTTCCTGATTGAGCTGCTTGCAATTCTTCCCAGGTTTGTTTTCTTGGTGCTTTAGCGGCAAGTTTTACAGGTCTTCCATATTGGTCTTTTGCTAATTTACCCGTTTCAGAATCCTCGTATTGATTATCCAGAAAGACATGACCACGATAAGGATTAAAATCATCAAAATCTTCAAATGAAAGTTGACGATAGACGTCACTTACCCATTCGTTGACATTTCCAGCCATATTGTACAATCCAAAATCGTTAGGCTGATAACTTTTCACTGGAACGGTGATATCGCCACCATCATTTAGGTTGCCTGCTACCCCCATATTGTTACCACTAGTGATTTTGAAGTTCGCCATCATACGACCTTGTGTGCGACGTTTGTGATCGCGAACACCTAATCCATTCCAAGGATAAGTTTTATTGGACTCTATATTTCCTTCAAACGTATTACCAATTAACCCTAATGCGGCGTATTCCCACTCTGCTTCTGTTGGCAGACGATACGCTTGTTTCAAAATCCCATCTTCCATGCGCACTGTACGACGAGCATTTTGTTGCGCGCCAGGACGATTATCTTTAGGCATTTTATTTCCATCAATGCCCTGTCCTTGATATTGTCCATTTAAGTAAATATCCGAATTGAAAGGAGGATTTTGCTGTTGTTGCTGACTTACGGTACGGTAATCAGCCAATACACCTCTTTGTCTCAAAATATGTTCATTCACTCTATCCGTACGCCACTGCGCGTAAGCATTTGCTTGTTCCCAAGTCACCCCCACTACAGGGTAGTCTTGAAAAGAAGGATGGCGTAGGTAAAAATTAACATAAGGTTCGTTGTAAGATAGAGGATTTCGCCACACCAAAGTATCAGGTAAGGCGTCATAATACATTTTACGATCTTGAGGAAAATTTTGTCCAATCCAATGCAAATATTCTAACCAATCCGCGTTCGAAACTTCTGTCTCATCAATATAAAATGAAGCAACTGTTACTCGACGTTTCAAATTATCATGCGCATAGGCAATATCTTCGTTAAGGCTGCCTCCCATTACGAAAGTTCCTCCTTCAATGGCAATCAGTCCAGGACCTGGAGCTTCTTTTACTTTTCGATTTATCTGAAGTCCTCCATTATAAGGATCGTTGTATTTTACACCAGTTTTATCAGATACATTTTTTCGATTGCTTTTACAGGAATAAAAGCTAACAAGGCTAGTGGAGATGAATAGTGCAGCTATAACTATACGCAATTTATGCATAATTGGATCTAATTGGATTAATAGTAACACCCAAAAATATAAATAATTTTATAATAGAGAGAAAACCTTGATTAGAAATTTGTTGCAATTATTTAGAATGTACAAAGATGCTCTTAGATATGTCGTTATTTACTTTTTAAAACCTTAATTTCGTCTCATTATGAAAATTAAAGTAGGATTTGGTTTTGATGTTCATCAAATGAAAGAAGGGCATCCTTTTATAGTTGGAGGTGTGCAGTTGGAGCATCATTCTGGAGCGTTTGGTCATTCGGATGCCGATGTTTTGGTACATGCAATATGTGATGCTATTTTGGGGGCAGCGAATTTGGAAGATATAGGCTATCATTTCCCCAATACAGACATGAAATGGAAGGGCGTAAGTAGTCTTATTTTATTAAAAGAATGTATTCGTTTGATTACGGAAAAAGGATGGACTTTAGGAAATATCGATGCGATGCTTTGTTTGGAAGCTCCTAAAATCAAACCTTATATTCCGCAAATGAAAGAAAAACTTGCAGAAGTTACTGGTTTGGATATCGATGATATTTCTATTAAGGCCACTACAAACGAGACGATGGGATTTGTCGGACGTCAAGAAGGTGTCGTAGCATACGCAGTTTGTTTGATTCAGAAATAGCTTATTTCTTTCTGAAATAAAGAAAAGCGATTATTAAGGTTAGAATTGCCAATACGGCAGATAAAATAAATGGTGCACCTGGAAAATACGGGTGCACATCTTTTCTGGAGAAATAAGAAAACAATGTGGTCATCACTAAAGGACCAATAATAGAGGTCAAACTGATTACAGAAGTGATGCCTCCTTGTATTTGGCCTTGTTCATTTTGGGGAATTTGATCCGAAATATAACTCTGTAGGGCTGGCCCAGCAATACCTGCCGAAACAAAAAATATACTGATCGCGTACATCATCCAACTGGCAGTTGCAAACCCAAATAGCGAATAAGCCACTACATATAAAACCAAACCTGTAAGTATCGCCTTTTGAAGTCCTAGTTTTGGAATTATCACACGCATTAATCCTGCTTGGACTATCATGAGTAATGTTCCTACGAATCCCAAAGAAAGCCCTACCATGCGTTCGTCCCAATGAAATTTTTCCATTGTATAATAAGACCACGTACTTTGCACTGCATTCGCGGCAATATTGATCAAAAAGATACAAAGCATCAGCGGAAGTATATTGGGGTAGGATTTAATGTGAATAAAAGCGCCTATCGGATTCGCATTTTTCCAATTGAAAGGTCTTCTTAATTCGGGTTTTAAGGATTCGGGAATAACGAAATAACCATAAATCACATTTACCAAACATAATCCTGCTGCAGCAAAGAATGGAATTCTGGAACCGTATTGTCCTAAAACGCCGCCCAAGACAGGGCCTAAAATAAAACCTAGACCAAAAGCTGCACCCAATAAACCAAAATTTTGTGCTTTTTTCTGTGGAGTACTGATATCAGCAATGTACGCCGCAGCTACAGTATGACTTGCTCCCGTAATACCTGCCACCAATCTGCCTATGAAAAGCCATACTATGGATGGCGCTAATCCTGTCAAAATATAATTGATACAAAACCCAAAAAGAGAAAACAGAAGTACGGGTCTTCTGCCATATTTATCACTGAGATTCCCCAGTACAGATGCAAAAAAGAATTGCGCAAAAGCATACATAAAAACTAGCCATCCGCCGTATTTGGATGCCTGACTCAGATCCCCATGTATTAATTCTTGAATCAATTTTGGCATGACGGGAATAATTATTCCCAGTCCAATAGAGTCAATCACGACCGTGATAAATATAAAAAGTAGTCCTTTTGACGATGATGATTTCATGTTTGCGCGATAAAGGTAATAAACTAACAGCATTTATAAAGTATTTGTTCGGAAGCTATTTATATTATTCGGTTAAAGCTCTTTGATGTAGTATATTTGGTTGGAAGTTATTGATTATTAATGCGACTAGTCGATTTAAAAATTCTACAAATTATAGCGATATACATGCTGTTGGTAGCAGTGTGTGGCTGTGTTGCTCCTCGACATCCTAACCAGAATGAGAAAACATCAAGTCCTAATTTCAAGATTCGATATAATGCACTGTATAATGTAGATAAATTGTTGCTGCAGGTGGAAAACAATTTTCACTATTCTACTTCTTCCTTATTTGGAACGCCTAATAAATCGTATTTCGCAAATATGGACGAAGTTGTTACTAGACTTCAAGAATTGCTACCACTCGCCAATCATTCTTATTTGCAGGAAGAATTATATTTCAAATTAGGTAAAGCTTATTTTTTTAAGGCTGAATATTATAATGCCTTAGCCTATTTAGATTTAATAACAGATAAGTCTTTGTCCCTGGACGCGACTTTATGGAAAGCGAAGGCTTTGTACAGTCTTTCAAAGACAAATGAATCCTTAAGAATAATAAATGATTTTCCGAAGGACGAACTTTCAAAAAAGGATAAAGCTCTCTTCTATGCCTTAAAAGCTGATAATTTTCTAGTAGCTTACCAACCGGATTCTGCAGCGACTTATTTGCAACAAGCTGTTAAGACTTTCCTTCCGAAAAAATATAAGCAGCATTGGCAATTGCAAATGGGAAAGCTCTATGCAAATACTGGAAACGCTTTAGCTTCCAATTATTTGAGTAAAGTCGCAAAATCGAATACCGTTTCTGATGAAATAAAACTGGAAGCTGAAATTGCTTTAGCAAATATTAAATCCAATAAGCTCGAGCAACGAACAGGCATTTTGCTGAGAATTCTTAACAAAGGTTATTCAATAGGGAAAGAACAAAAAGTGTTTGCTGCTATTGCGGATAATTTTGCCCTGGCTTCCAATTTAGATACAGCAGTTAATTATTATCAAAAATCTTTACAACATCAAACTGAGTCTGCATCGTTTAGAAATCTTGTACATTGGAAATTGGCAAAGATTTATCTACAACAGAATCAAGTTGAACTTGCTGGAAATAGCTTAGCAGAAATAAGTTTGGATTCACTTGATTTGGTGGGACAGAATTATGCAGGTCTTATTGAAAATTATCAAGAATGGTTAGATTTATTGATATCCATCAGGAAATCAGAAAAAGAAAACTCAATTGCTGAATCGTATCAACAATCCCTTTATGATCTCGCTAGTTTTTATCGAAAGTATAATTTAAGAGAGGAGGCTTTGAGCTTGATGAAAAAACTGGTGGAAATTTCAGATTACCAAAATATGGATTATTTGCATGAATTGGCATTACTGGATTCGGATACTATCAAATTGGCCAATCAGGCTTACGAGCAAAAACTCCTCGAACAGCGGAAATTTTATAGCAATTACGCACAACTTTATACTGCTTACGAATCGGACAAATATTCCGATGTAATAAGAAAGATCGATAGTTTCTTAGAAGAAGATAATTGGGGAATTCCCCATAAATCAAAATTTTCTTACCTCCAAGCCTTTGCATTAGGACATATACACCCTGTAGATTCCTTGATTGAAGCTTTGGAAAACGTAAGACAAAATTATATCCATACTCCTGAAGGAAATCGGGCTGATCATCACCTGGGTTTTATAGCCAATAATAAAAGCGATTTTGCCAAAAGGAAGGTTGCTTTGGAAAAATCAAGAAGGATATTTCAAATGAAAGAAATGGAGTTGAATGTGGATACATTGGCATCTAATCCTCACACGCGCGATTTACAAAATATTGGAACGTTTATTGAATATGAATTGCCAAAATTAGAACCGTATTATTTTGTAGTCATGATCGAGAATCCACGTGTCAATTTAGCACCTAGCCGATACGCCATTGGTCAATTTTTGCGTACTCGATATGCAAATGCGGGTTATGGACACAGTCTGTCCTTTCTCGGAGATACAGTACAAATGATTTCAGTAGGTATGTTTGAATCCTTAGGAGCAGCGAAGAATTTTGAATCAAATATTGTAGGTTTCCTGCCTGAAATAATAAAGGTTGGTGAAAAAAAATATACTACCTTTGTAATTCCGAAATCAATATTCGAACTATCGAAAGAGAAGTCACACATAGACGAATATTTAGATAAATATATAAATAAGTAGCATTCTACGAATTAACATGAAGAGAGAATCGAAGAATAGTAAACTCACAGCAGAAGATATTAAACGTTATACCAAAAGGTTTTGGATTATAATTTTAGGAGGTGTTAGCTTTGTCGCACTATTTCTTTTTTTAGTCCGCATTGGTTTATTTGGGAAGTTGCCGAGTTTTGATGAGTTAGAAAATCCATCAAGTAATTTGGCTTCTGAAATTCTTACTGATGATAACCGTGTATTAGGTACATATTATAAAGAAAACCGTTCCAATGTAGAATACAAAGATTTGTCTCCTTATTTGGTTCAAGCTTTAATTTCTACTGAAGATAAACGTTTTTATGGTCACTCGGGTATCGATTATTCACGTACGATTACTACGGTTTTCCATACGTTGATGGGAAATAAGCAAGGAGGTAGTACCATTACCCAACAGTTGGCTTTAAATTTATTCTCCGAAAAGAGGGAAGAAAACACCTTGAAACGTATCATGCAAAAGTTGCAAGAGTGGATCACTGCTGTGCGTTTGGAGCGTAATTATACCAAAGAAGAAATCATCATGATGTATTTCAACACGGTAGATTTTGGTTACAAAAACACGTATGGTATCAAATCTGCCGCACGTACATTTTTCAATACTACACCAGATAAATTAAAGATAGAGGAAGCTGCGGTTTTAGTGGGGATGTTGAAAGGACCTTCTCGTTATTCTCCAGTCTGGAAAAATACACAAGAGCGTTCTAAAAGCCGTCGTAATGTGGTGATGGAAAATATGCTGAAAGAAGGCTTCATTACAGATGAAGAGTTTTTGACAGCAAAAGAAAAACCTTTGAAACTAGACTTGAATGTTTCTAGCTATGGAGAAGGTTTGGCGCCATATTTTAGAGCGGTATTAAAAGATGAAATTAAGAAAGAGTTCCAACGTCTTGGTATTACCAAAGAAGATGGCACACCATATAATTTGGATCGTGATGGTCTGAAAATTTACACGCCGATTAATTACGAAATGCAAGAGTATGCAGAAGCTGCGCAAAGGGAGTGGATGCAAAAACTGCAACGTGAGTTTAATAAGCAATGGCGCAATCGTAGTGCTTTTACGGGCGATCGTGCTAAATTGTTGCAAACAGGTATGCGTCGTTCGGACCGCTATATTCAGATGAAAAAAGACGGCGCTAGTGACGAAGAAATCAAAAAGGCTTTTAATACGAAAACTGAAATGACCATCTTCACTTGGCGTGGAAATGTAGATACCGTCATGACACCAATGGATTCTATCAAATATAACAAATTGATATTGCGTAATTCCATGATGTCTATGGAGCCAAAAACAGGTCATATCAAAGCTTGGGTAGGCGGTATCAATTTCGAGCATTATAAGTACGATCAGGTAAAAATGGGTATTCGTCAGGTGGGTTCAACAGCGAAACCGTTTACTTATGCTGTGGCAATAGATAATGATTATTCACCATGTCAACCTATTCCAAATTACCAACAAACATATGGCGATTGGACTCCGAGAGGTACAGTGCAAGGCGGTAACCCTATTACATTGAAAAATGCCTTAAAATATTCGCAAAACTACGCTACGGCTTATTTGATTAATTTGGTTGGGGCATCGAATGTTGCTGAGTTAACGCGAAAAATGGGTATTACATCCGATGTGCCAAATTATCCTTCTATTTCATTGGGTGCATATGAAGCTTCTGTGTACGATATGGTAGGTGCTTATGCTGCATTTGTAAATCACGGTACTTGGATAAAACCAATGATGATTTTACGTGTGGAAACAAAAGATGGTACGGTGCTTTATGAAAATAGACCTGATATTAAAAAAGTCTTAAACAGCGAGTCTGCTTATATTATGGTTGATATGTTGAAAGGTGTGGTTGATGGCGGTACAGCTAGCCGTTTACGTAGACCAGAATTTGGGGGTATTACATATCCAATTGGTGGTAAGACCGGTACAACAAACGACAACTCTGATGCTTGGTTCATTGGTATTACACCAGAATTGGTGACAGGAGTATGGACGGGCGCCGAGGATAGAGGAATTAGCTTTAGCAATATGCAATATGGTCAGGGTGCAGCAGCAGCTTTGCCAGTATTTGGGCTGTATATGAAGCGTGTATATGCAGATAGCAAGCTAAAATATTCAAAAGAAGATTTTCCAGAGCCTCCTGGAGGGCTGACACGAACGATAGATTGTTCGAAGTATAGTGGCGTCTATTATGGGGGAGAACCACAAGAGCCTGAATTACAAGATGACCGTTTAGGATTTTAAAATATTTAAAATTAATAATACGCCAGATAATGAATTTTTGTAATTTGTTGTCTGGCATTTTTATTTTGCATTGATGAGTTCGTTTGATTACAAAGAAGAGTTAAAGAAGATTCCACACAAACCTGGCGTTTATCAATATTTTGATAAAGAGGACGTGTTGATCTATGTAGGGAAGGCAAAAGATTTAAAAAATCGGGTAAGCTCTTATTTTGTAAATGATAGGCAACTGAATTCAAAGACGCGTGTGCTAGTACGCAAGATTCAGCGCATAGCTTTCACGATTGTGGATACCGAGATTGATGCCTGGTTGTTGGAGAATAACCTGATCAAGAAGCATAAGCCTCGGTACAATGTTATGCTTAAGGATGACAAAACTTATCCTTGGATTGTTATCAAAAATGAACCTTTCCCGCGTGTGTTTTGGACGCGTAAATATATCAAGGATGGTTCCACATATTTTGGTCCTTATGCGTCGGTAGGTATGATGCATATTGTACTGGATACGATTCGTGAACTTTTTCCGTTGCGTACATGTAACTTAAATCTTGCTCCCGAACAGATTGCCAAAGGAAAGTATAGAGTTTGTTTGGAGTATCAGATTGGAAATTGCAAAGGGCCTTGTGAAGGAAAGCAATCTTTGGAAGATTATGACCAAAATCTTTCGGATATCAAAGATATCCTGAACGGTAAAATTGCGGTCGTAAAAAATAGAATCAAAGATCAACTGAATGAAGCCGCTTCATCGTTAAATTTCGAATTAGCGCATCACCTCAAAAATAAACTGGACAAGCTCGAGAACTACCAATCTAAATCAACAGTCGTAAGTTCATCTATTACGAATGTAGATGTATTCAGTATTGCTTCGGATGACAGTTTGGCTTTTGTGAACTTTTTGAAGGTCATGAATGGCGTAGTTATTCAAACGCAAACTTTAGAAATGAAAAAGCGTCTGGATGAAACGGATGCCGAACTTCTACAGATTGCCATTCCGGAAATTCGTAATCGCTACAAATCTTTGTCTAGAGAAATTATTGTTCCTTTTGATTTGGAAATTGAAGGAATTCATGATTATGTCAAATTCATTGTTCCGAAATTGGGTGACAAACGTAAGCTTCTAGACTTATCGTTGAAAAATGTAGCTTATTTCAAAAAGGAACGTATGTTGCAATATGAAAAGCTTAATCCTGAAGTGCGTACAGAACGTTTGTTGTTGCAAATGCAGAAAGATCTTCGTCTAAATGTATTGCCTCGTCATATTGAATGTTTTGATAACTCCAATATTCAAGGAAATTATCCCGTGTCGGCTATTGTTGTTTTCAAAGATGCGAAACCTTCTAAAAAGGATTATAGGCACTTCAATGTGAAGACTGTGGAAGGTCCAAATGACTTTGCAACGATGGAAGAGGCTGTTCACCGCCGTTATCGCCGTATGTTGGATGAAGGACATGAGTTGCCACAATTAATCGTTATAGACGGAGGAAAAGGGCAATTGGGAGCTGCTTTGAAAAGCTTAAGACTTTTGGGCATTGATAAGAAAGTAACGGTAATAGGTATTGCTAAACGCTTGGAAGAGTTATTCTATCCAGGGGACCAATATCCGCTTTACTTAGATAAAAAATCTGAAACACTAAAAATTATCCAACATTTGCGTGATGAAGCGCATCGTTTTGGTATTACATTTCACCGAAATCAACGTAGTCGTAAGACTTTCGTTTCGGAATTGGAAAATATACCAGGGATTGGTAAAAATACGGTGGAAAAACTGTTAACAGAATTCAAATCTGTAAAACGAATCAAAGAACAGACTGATGAGGAACTAAAAAAAGTGCTTAATCTGAAACAGATAAAAGCACTTCGCGAATATTTTCAATAGTGGCTAATCCAGCTTAGTCCATACTTCATATAAAGCAAATTGCCCATTAACACTTTGGATTGTACCCTCAATAGTAAAGGAAGATTTATCCTCATTAAAAGTAATCTTTAATGTATTGACAGCGGTAACGGCTTGTGTATTCGATTGATTCAGTTTGACAACTGTTTCGGTATAAGTGTTATTTTGAACATCTAGGCTATACTTTCCTTTGTGGGCGAAGGTTAGTCCCGTGTCACGAAGGGATAGATTTGTAAATGAATCCGTATTGTCAAAGAATTTATAAAATACAGGATGCACATTTATTAATTCGCCATTACCGTCTTTGAATTCGGATAATTTCCATACTCCGGCTAGAGAAGGATTTGTTTGGGCAAATAAACCTGTAGTAAATAATACTAAATAAATAAAGGTTAGGAAAATTCTCATAATTAATTGGTTTGAAGTTTTAACTAAATATAAAAAATATGAGAATTTAAAATAAGGTTTATATATAAAAAATCCCCCATTAACAGATTGTAATGGGGGATTTTGTTGTGCGCCCGGCATGGGCGATAACTCTAGGGTGCAAGTCCCGAACACGCCATTACAGTTGGAAGTGTTAGCCGAAGGCAAGGGTGTCCACCGTGAGGTGGAATCTGAAGGAAGCCTC
>PJUJ01000085.1_pt1 | contig 89316 bp, 53 predicted proteins | sample 1512321 | NCBI WGS metagenome assembly PJUJ01 (sample SAMN08177669, study PRJNA422409) | Feces metagenome, whole genome shotgun sequencing project. | isolation source: Chicken feces enriched on filter paper: beechwood xylan treatment | host: Gallus gallus | place: USA: Madison | collected 2015-01-15 | reverse complement strand
CTTGCCGATGGTGAAGGCGAAGGCCCCGAAGGCGCCGACGGGGGCGGCCTTCATCAGGATGGCCACCAGCTTGAAGAAGGCGTGGGCGGTGGCTTCCAGGAGGTCGATCACCGGCTGGCCGCGGTCGCCGACCAGGGCCAGGGCGATGCCGAAGGTCACCGAGAAGAACAAGACCTGCAGGATCTCACCCTCGGCGAAGGCCCCGGCCACGGTGGCGGGGATGATGTGCAGCAGGAAGCCGACGATGGTGGTCTCGTGGGCTTTCGCCGCATAGTCGGCGATCTTGTCGCTGTGCAGGCTGGCCGGATCGACGTTCATGCCCGCGCCCGGCTGGACCACGTTGGCCACGATCAGGCCGACGATCAGGGCCAGGGTCGAGAAGGTCAGGAAGTAGGCGAAGGCCTTCAGCGCCACCCGTCCGAAGCGGCCCAGGTCGCGCATGCCGGCGATGCCGGTGACCACGGTCAGGAAGATCACCGGGGCGATGACCATCTTCACCAGCTTGATGAAGGCGTCGCCCAGCGGCTTCAGGTCGGCCCCGAACTTGGGCCAGAAGTGACCGATCAGCGCCCCCGCCACGATGGCGACCAGCACCTGCACGTAGAGGTGCGTGTACCACGGCCCCTGGCGGGGCGGCGCGCCTGCGGCGGCGTTCGTCTGCGGGATCATCGGACGGCTCCTGGCTCTCGTTTCCTCGCGCGTCCTTTGAAGGTCGGGCGCTTGGTCAAAGAGTGAGGGATTTCACCGCCGTCGGGACTCGATTTCGACATCCGACACCAACCCCATGAATGTTCTAGAGAAATCCAAATTTACGCCTCGCCACGGCAGAACCTCCCGTGCCATATTCCACCCAGACAGAACCGCACTTGTGTGGAATATGGCACAAATCGTTTCACCCGAAACCGACGCCCCTCCCGCGCCGACCCGCTCGATCTCGCGCCGTGGGCTGGCACTGTTCGCGATCATCGCCACGCTGATCGGCGCGGCCCTGGTGATGGCGGTGGGCGCCCTGGCGCACGACCGCGCCATGACCGGCCTGCGCGGGCGGGCCGGCGCCTCGGCCGCCCTCCACGCGGCCGTGCTGCGCAGCGAACTCGACAAGCAGCGCGCCCTGCCCCTGGTGCTGGCCGACGACGCCGACCTTGAGACCGCCCTGGCCACCCGCGATCCGCGCCAGCTCGAAGCCCTGTCGCGCAAGCTGGAGGTGCTGGGCGCCCAGACGCGCGCGGCGGTGATCTACGTGGTCGCCGCCGACGGCTTCACCGCCGCGGCCAGCAACTGGCGCCAGCCGACCAGCTTCCTCGGCTCGAACTACGGCTTTCGCCCCTACTTCGCGCAGGCCCTGCGCAGCGGTTATGCCGAGCAGTTCGCCCTGGGCACGGTCAGCCACAAGCCCGGCCTATACCTGGCCCGCCGCGTCGACGGACCCAAGGGCGTGCTGGGCGTCGTCGTGGTCAAGCTGGAGTTCGACGCCGTCGAGGCCGCCTGGCGGGCGATCGGCGAGCCGGCCTTCGTCGTCGATCGCCAGGGGCTGGTGCTGATCACCAGCGAGCCGCAATGGCGCTTCCTGGCGCGCACGCCCCTGTCGCCGGCCGCCCGCGAGGCCTTGCGCGCCCAGGGCCAGTACGGCGCGGCCACCTTCGCGCCGATGCCGCTGAGGACGCGGCATGGCGACGGCGTGGCCCGCACCGACCACGCCCAGCCCGATCGCCTGATCGAGACCCGCCTGGCCGAAGTGGCGCCGGGCTGGACCCTGCACCTGCTGAGCCCCGCCGCCCCCGCCGACCAGACCGCCGACGCCGCGCGCTGGATCACCGCCCTGGTCTGGATGTTGCTCAGCGCCGCCCTGCTGTGGCTGTGGGTCCGCCGGCGGCGCATCCAGATCGCCGCCCAGCGCGACCGCGAGGCCAGGGCCGAGCTGGAACGCCGCGTCGAGGTCCGCACCGAGGAACTGACCGTGGCCAACCGCGCCCTCTCGCACGAGGTCGACGAGCGCCAGCGCACCGAGACCCGCCTGCGCTCGCTGCAGGCCGACCTGGTGCAGGCCAACAAGCTGGCGTCGCTGGGCCAGATCGCCGCCGGCGTGGCCCACGAGATCAACCAACCCGTCGCCGCCATCCGCGCCAACGCCGACAACGGCCTTCTGCTGATCGCGCGCGGCCGTCCCGAGGCGGCGGGCGAGAACCTGACCGCCATCGCCGCCATGACCGAGCGCATCGGCCGCATCACCGACGAACTGCGCGCCTTCTCGCGCAAGGCCGACGGCCGGGTCGAGCCGACCCTGGTCAGCGAGGTGATCGACGGTTCGGTGCTGCTGACCGCCAGCCGCTCGCGCCGGCAGCAGGCCCGGCTGGTGCGCAAGGGCGAGACCCCCGGCCTGGCCGTGCTGGGCGAGCGGGTGCGGCTCGAGCAGGTGCTGGTCAACCTGCTGCAGAACGCCTTCGAGGCGGTGGAGGAGCGTGCCGACGGCGTGGTCACCCTGACCGTCCGCGAGACCGACGACGCCGTGCTGATCGCCGTCGCCGACAATGGGCCTGGGCTCGCGCCCGAGGTCGAGCGCGCCCTCTTCACGCCGTTCCTGACCACCAAGCCGCGCGGCCTGGGCCTTGGCCTGGTCATCGCCCACGACATCGCCGCAGGCTTCGGCGGCGAACTGTCGGCCGCCTCGACGCCGGGCGCCGGCGCGACCTTCACCCTGACCCTGCGCAAGGCCGTCCCATGAGCGCCCCCGTCGGCAAGATCCTGCTCGTCGACGACGACGACGCCCTGCGCGGCGCGGTGGCCCAGGGCCTGGAACTGCGTGGCTTCGAGGTCGCCGCCTTCGACAACGCCCCTTCGGCGCTGAAGGCGCTGTCGCGAGAGTTCGACGGGGCCGTGGTCAGCGACGTGCGCATGCCGGGCATGGACGGCCTGGCGCTGTTCGAGCGCGTGCGGGCCATCGATCCGGACATTCCGGTGCTGCTGATCACCGGACACGGCGACGTGGCCATGGCGGTGGCGGCGCTGCAGGACGGCGCCTACGACTTCGTCTCCAAGCCCTTCCCGATGGAGCGGCTGACCGCCGCCCTGGCGCGGGCGCTGGAGAAGCGCGGCCTGGTGCTGGACAACCGCCGGCTGGAGGCCGCCGCCCAGGCCAGCGGCGGCTCGCCGCTGCTGGGCGACACGCCGGTGATGCAGCGGCTGCGGGCCACCATCGCCCAGTTGGCCGAGGCCGAGGTCGACGTGCTGATCCAGGGCGAGACCGGCGCCGGCAAGGGCCTTGTGGCCCACGCCCTGCATCGCGGCGGGGCGCGGCGAAGCCGGCCGATGGTCACGGTCAACTGCGCGGCCCTGCCCGAAGCGGTGTTCGAGACCGAGCTGTTCGGCTCCGCCGCCGGCTCGGCGGGCGGCGCGGCTCGCCCCAGCACCGGCCGCATCGAGCGGGCCGACCGCGGCGTGCTGTTCCTCGACGAGATCGAGGGCCTGTCGCCGACCTTGCAGGCCAAGCTTCTGCGGGTGGTCGAGGAGCGCGAGATCTGGCCCGTCGGCGCGGCCGAGCCCCGTCACCTGGACCTGCGGATCATCGCCGCCAGCAAGGTCGACCTGGCCGAAGCCGTGCGCGAAGGCGCCTTCCGCGCCGACCTCTACTACCGCCTGAACGTGGTCACCCTTGTGGTGCCGCCCCTGCGCGAGCGGCGCGAGGACGTGCCGACGCTGTTCGGTCACTTCCTGGCCGAGGCCGCCGCGCGGCTGCGCCGACCGCCGCCGCGCCTGACGGCGACGATCCGCGACCATCTGCTGGGCCACGACTGGCCGGGCAACGTGCGGGAGCTGGCGCACTACGCCGAACGCGTGGCCCTGGGACTGCCGTCGGCGCTGGTCGCCGAGGACGGCGCGACGCCGGCCACGACGGAAAGCCTGGCCGATCGCACCGGCCGCTACGAGGCGATGGTCATCCGCGAGACCCTGGCGGCCTGCGGCGGCGACGCCCGCACGGCCATGACCCTGCTGCAGACCCCGCGCAAGACCTTCTACGACAAGCTGCGCCGCCACGGCATCGAGATCGACCGCTACAGGCCGGGCAAGGTCTAGGCCGGATCGACATCAAGCCAACCTGGCCATCCCCACCGAGCTCCCCCGCGAAGGCGGGGGCCCAAGCCGCCTTTCGGGGTCTGGCGGGGCCGCGGGCGCCCCGCAGGCGCCGCTTGGATCCCCGCCTTCGCGGGGAAGAACGGACTCTTTTGGAGGCCTATCGGGCCGTGCAAAGAAACGTGTCTTCCCGGCCGGAGGAGCGCGTCAGCGATCCGTAGAGCCGGGATCTCCCACGTCGGCAGGTTCGAAAACTGTGGGAGATCCCGGCGCTCCGCTGCGCTACGGCCGGGATGACAATTGCTATAAGCTATTGAAACAGATAACCAATTACCCATCGACCAATTGAGTGCCGCCCCTAGGCCGCCAGGAACGCCACGATCGCCTCTGCGAAGGCCGGCGCGGCCACGGCCGAGCGATGGTCGCCGCTCACCAACTGCGAGCGCGCGCCGGGGATCGCGGCGGCCAGACGCTCGGGATGCACCGCCAGCGGATCGTCGTCGCCGGCGATCACCAGGGTCGGGGCGGTGATGCGGTCGAGCGCGATGGGCGTGGCGTGGACGACGCTAGCCTGGGCGGCCAGGGCCTTGCGATCGGCCCCGATGGCGTCGGCGAACAGCCGGAACGGCGCGGCGGCCGGATGCTCGATCGCCGAGACGTCCTCGACCAGCAGCGCCTGGACGATCGCGTCGCTGGGCACGTGGCGGGTGTCGACCCCGCCGGTGGCGACGACGCCCTCGCCCACCCCGCCGACGACGAGGCGGCGCACGCGCGGCTCGCGGCTGGCGCAGATCAGGCTGACGATCGCGCCCATGGAATAGCCGACGAGGTCGATGGCCGGGGCGCCGAGATGGTCGATCAGTTCGGCAACGTCGCGCGCCATTCGCGCCTCGCCGTAGAAGGCCGGATCGTGCGGCTTGTCCGACGCGCCGTGGCCCCGGGCGTCTATCGCGATCACCCGCCGCCCCGCGGCCGTCAGGACGTCGACGATCCCGGGCGCCTTCCAGTTGATCGGACCACTGGCCGAGAAGCCGTGGTGCAGCACGACCGGCGGCGAAGCGTCATCCCCTCCCCACTCATGGCAGGCGATCGAAAGGCCGTCGGAGGTCGCGAAGCGGAACATGGCGGCCCATCGATTCAAACGAACGTTTCAATCGATATCAAAGGCCGCCGAAGCCCGCAACGGCGACGGGAGCCGGGACCGCCAGGCCCCGGCTCCGCCGACATCAGAACGCCAGGCGCAGACCCATATTGGCCCGCACGCTGTAGGCGTCGCCGAGACCGTTCAACCCGCTGGCGGCCGAGGCCTCGCCGAACACGCTGAGGCCCTGGCGCCAGCGATAGCTGCCGCCGAAGGCCAGCTCGCCCCACAGCCGGTCGTCGCGACGCGCCAGCTGCGCGCCCGACACCATGACGCTGGGACCGCCCGTCCACTCGTAGGCCAGGCCCATCTGGCCGTAGAGGCGGCCGGCGCCGGCCTCGCCCTCGATCTCGCGCGCCAGGGCCGCGGCGATGCGCGAGCGCAGGCTCTCGCCGCGATCGCCCCAGACCTGGGCACCCGCCTCGTCCCCGAAGGAGTCGAAGCGGACCTTCGAGTAGACGGTCTGGAACTGCGGCGTCAGCTGCAGCCCGCCGCCGAGCGCCGTGGTCCTGCCGACCTCGACGCCGACCGACTCGCCAGAACCGTCCAGGCCCCGGGCCAGGTCGCCGAGCAGATTCGAGCGCAGGTCGCTGTCGTACCAGCTGGCCTGGGCCTGCAGGTCGACATAGGCGCCGCCCTGCCCGTACCAGGTGGCCGTCGCCCCGAAGCCGTAGCCGTTGGTCTCGATCGCCCCGTCGCCGTGGACCGAGCGGACCTTGGTGTCGGCCTCGCCGTAGCGCCAGCTGGCGCCCAGCACGAGGGTTCCGCCCAAGGTCTGGTCGGGCAGCGCGCGGTCATAGCCCATCTGCACCGCCCAGCGGTCGGTCTTCAGGTCGGCGCCGGTGCTGGAACGCGGCGCGTTCTCCGAGCGGCTCTGCTCGCCCTCGATCCGCCCCCAGGCGCCGCCGAGCGCGGTCGCGCCCTGGCCCCAGACGCGATCGCCGGTCCGCTGGCGCAGCGCGCCCACGCCGTTCTGGCTCAGCAGGCTGGCGCCGTAGGCCTCGTAGACCGGCGCGCCGGGCTGGTAGAGCGGGCCTTCCGGCGTCTCAGGCTGGGTCGGGGTCTCCGGCTCGCCCGGATCGACCAGCGACGAGCGCAGGTACCAGTCGCCGTCGGCCGGAGCAGCCACGCCGTTCTTGTACAGGCGATAGGCGTAGGCCCCGGCGATGATCGCCTGGTCGCCCTGGAAGACGTAGTCGCCGCGCAGCGTGAACTGGGCGTTCGAGGCGCCCGCCACGTCGACGATCTTGATCCCTTCCTGCGTCTGGGCGCTCAGGCCGCCACGATTGGCGACGCTGATCTGCGCCGCGCCCGAGGTCGCGCCGCCCACGACCAGGCGATCGGCCTGCGAGCCGTCGCCGCCGAGCACGGCGTCGATCTCGATCAGGCCGCCGTCGGCCGCGAAGTCGCCGGCCGTCGTCAGGACGCCGAAGCCCTCGCCGCCCGGCGCGATGACGCCGCCCGAGCGCAGGACGAGCCCGCCCAGCCGGCCCACGCCCTCCAGGCGACCGCCGCTCATCACGTCGGTCACCCCGCCCAGGGATCCGTCGACGCGCAGCACGCCGGCGGTGACCGAGGCGCGGCCGGCATAGGCCGAACCGTCGCCGGCCAGGACCAGGGTTCCTGCGCCGCTCTTGACCAGGCCGCCCGCGCCGAAGACCGCGCCCTTCAGGGAAAGCGTCGTGCGCTCGGCCACGTCCAGGCGGCCGGCGCCGGCGAAGGTGGTCGCCCGGGCCGTCTCCATCGTCGCCGTGGTCCGCAGGGCGCCGCCGTCGAACGACAGGCCGCCGCTCGCCGCGCCGAGATTGGCGTCGGACGCCACCTGCAGCACGCCGCCGTTGATCGCCGTCCCGCCCTCGTAAGTGTTGGTTCCGGAGAGGACCAGCACGCCCAGGTCGGTCTTGGCCAGGCCCGCCGCGCCGACGATGTCGGCCGCGATGGTCGCGGTCATGCCGGCCCCGGCGGCCGTGCCGTCGCCGACGCGGACAGCCGCCTGCGAGCCGGCCAGGGTCAGGTCGCCGCCTTCGAGGCGATAGCCGTCGGTCGCGAACTGCAGGCCCATGGCCGAGATCGGCCCCGCCGCGTCGTCGATGCGCACGGTTCCGGCCGTCCCGGCGAAGATCGCCAGCGCGCCGTCGGCATAGGTCGCGTTGATCACGCCGCCAGCGTCGGTCCACAGCTCCGCCCCGCCGGCCCGCCAGACGCCCGCGCCGCCGGCGATGGCGCCGTCGAAGCCCGCGCCCGCGCCGTCCCAGTAGTTCAGGACCAGGCCGCCGGTGTTGACCAGGTTCACCTGGCCCGCGACCGAGGTCTGGACGTAGCTCGGATCGCTGGCCGGCGTCGCGCCGATCCGCAGGCCGTTGTCGGTCATGGCGCCGTCATAGCTGACCAGGCGATAGACCCCGGCCCCGAAGGTTCCACCGGCGGTCTGCGAGACGTTCAGCACGCCGTCCAGGGTCAGGTCGCCCTTGACCACCAGCAGGTCGTTGAGAGCGCCGCCCGCGACGCCGGCCTGGCCCAGCTGGAAGTCCAGGATCGAGCCGTTCGACAGCGTCAGGCCGCCGTTGATCGTCAGAGTTCCGGCCGCGCCGGCCGAGCCGCCGGGCGCCAGGGTCGCGCCGTCGGCCACGCTGACCGAACCGCCGATCACGCCCGCGCCGCCCAGCAGGCCGGCGTTGACGCGCGTTGCGCCGCTCGCCGCGGTCTGGTCGCCGTTGATGTAGAGGCCGCCGGCGTTGAGCGTGGTTCCGCCCGCATAGGTGTTGGCCCCGGTCAGGACCAGGGTTCCCAGGTCGGTCTTGACCAGTTCGCCCGCCCCGCCGATCGCCGAGGCGATGGTGGCGGTCATGCCCGCGCCCGCCGCCGTGCCGTCGCCGACGCGAATGCTCGCCTGGGCCCCGGTCAGGGTCAGGGCGTCGCCCTCGATGCGATAGCCGTCGGTCATGAACTGCAGGCCCGAGGCGGTCACCGCCCCCTGCCCGCCGTCGATGGTCACCACGCCCGCCGCGCCGGCGAACACCGCGAAGGCGCCGTTCGCATAGCCGGCGTTGATCGCGCCCGCATCACCGGTCCAGCTCAGGCCGCCGGCCGCCCGCCAGGTTCCGTCGCCGCCGTCGACCAGGCCGTCGAAGCCCGGACCGGCCGCGCCGTCCCAGTAGTTCAGAGTCAGGCCGGCGGTGTTCACGAGGTTCACCTGGCCCGCGAAGCCGGTGTGCACATAGGCGTTCGCGCCGCTCGGCAGGACGCCCAGGTCCAGGCCGTTGTCGCTCAGGGCGCCGCCATAACTGATCAGGCGATAGACGCCCGCGTCGAACGCCCCGCCGGTCGGGACCGAGACGTTCAGCGTCCCGTCCAGGGCGAGGTCGCCGCCGACCACGATCAGGTCGTTCAGCGGACCGCCCGCGACGCCGGCCGCGCCGAGTTCAAAGTTCAGGGCCGAGCCCTGCGCGAGGGCCAGATCGCCGTTGATGGTCAGCGTGCCAGGGCTGTTGCCCGGGCCGATCGCGCCGCCCGCGGCCACCGCCACGTCGCCGCCGATCACGCCCGAGCCGCCCAGCGCCGCGCCGCTCGCCACCGAGGTCAGGCCGGTGGCGGCCGACTGGTCGCCGTTGATCACCAGCAGGCCCGCGTTCACCCGCGTCTCGCCCAGATAGCTGTTGGCCGCGGTCAGGACCGTGACGCCCGAACCGTTCTGCGCGAAGGCGCCCGCGCCCGAGATCAGGCCGGCCAGGGCCAGTCGGTCCGACCGATCGATCGCCAGCACGCCGTCGTTGGCGATCGCGCCGGCCACCGAGCCCGAGGTCCCGCCGTTCCCCAGTTGCAGCGTGCCCGAACGGATCACCGTGCCGCCGCCATGGGCGTTGGCCGCCGTCAGGATCGTCGTTCCCGAGCCGATGATCTCGACCGCGCCCGAGCCCGAGATCGCGCCCGCGAAGGTCGAGGCGTCGGATCGGTCGAAGGCCAGCAGGCCATTGTTGACCACCGCGCCGAGGATCGCGCCCGTCGTCCCGCCGTCGCCGATCTGCAGGGCGCCGCCCGCGATGGTCGTGCCGCCGGCATAGGTTCCCTCGCCGGCGATGATCAGCCGCCCCGCGCCGTCCTTGGTCAGCGCGCCGACGCCGTCGACGCCGCCGTTGAGCGTCAGGGTCGCGCCCGAGACCGTCTCGATGCGCCCGTCGGCGTCCAGCGTGACGGTGCGTCCGCTGGCGAAGCTGGCGGTCGTGCGCAGCGCCCCGCCGTCCAGCCACAGGCCGCCGCTCGCGGCGCCGAGGTTGGCGTCGGCGCTGACCTGCAGCACCCCGCCCGCGATCGTCGTGCCGCCGGCATAGCTGTTGGCGCCGTCGAGGATCAGCGCGCCCAGATCGGCCTTCACCAGCCGGCCGGAGCCGGTCAGCGCCGAAGCGATGGTCGCGGTCATGCCCGCGCTGGCCGCCGTGCCGTCGCCGACGCGGATCTCGGTGGTCGACCCAGTCAGGCCCAGGGCGTCGCCCTCAAGGCGATAGCCGCTGGTCAGGAACTGCAGGCCCGCGGCCGTGATCGCGCCCTGGGCGTCGTCGATGCTGACCACGCCCGAGGTTCCGCCGAACACCGCGTAGGCGGCCTGGTCGTAGAAGGCGTTGAGGTCGCCCGACGCCTCGGTCCAGCTGTTGGCGCCGGCGTTGAAGCGCCAGACCCCGTCGCCGCCGCTGATGGCGCCGTCGAAGGCCGTACCCGTATCACCGTCCCAGAAGTTCAGGATCAGGCCGCCGGTGTTGATCAGGTTCACCTGGCCGGCGAAGCCCGTCTGGACGTAGGCCTTCGAACCGGCGGGCGTCGCGCCCACCGTCAGGCCGTCGTCGGTCAGGGTTCCGCCATAGGTGAACAGGCGATAGACGCCCGTGCCGAAGCTGCCGCCGCCGGCCGTCGAGACGTTCAGCACGCCGTCCAGATTCAGGTCGCCGCCCACGGCCACCAGGTCGTTCAGCGCGCCGCCGGCGACGCCGGCCTGGCCCAGCTGGAAGTCGAGGATCGAGCCGCCGGCCAGCGAAAGGCCGCCGTTGATCGTCAGGGTCCCGGCCGCGCCGGACGCACCGCCCGCCGCCAGGGTCGCGCCGTCGGCCAGGCTGACCGAGCCGCCGATCAAGCCCGCGCCGCCCAGGGTCGCGCCGCTCGCCACCAAGGTCGCTCCGGTCGCGCCGGCGTGGTCGCCGTTGACCAGCAGGGTCCCGGCCGTCACGTCGGTGGCGCCGGCATAGGTGTTGGTTCCGGTCAGCACGGTGACGCCCTGCCCCGCCTGGACGAAGCCGCCCGAGCCGGAGATCGCGCCCGCTAGGGTCAGCACGCCCGAGCGGTCGGCGACCAACTGGCCGTCGTTGACGATGTCGCCCGAAAGGCCGCCCGTCAGGCCGCCGGCGCCGATCCGCAGGCTCCCGGCCTGGACCCGCGTGCCGCCCGTGTGGCCGGCGTCGCCGGCCAGCACCAGGGTCCCCGCGCCGTCCTTGACCAGCGCGCCCGCGCCGCCGATCGCGCCGTCCAGCGTCGCGGTCACGCCAGAGCCGGTGGAGATCAGGCCGTCCTTCAGCAGCGAGAGGTCATGGCCCAGCGACAGGTCGGCGGTCGCTGTCAGACGGCCGCCGTCGAAGACCAGCCCGCCCGAGGCCGCGCCCAGCGCCGCGCTCGAACCGATCCGCACCTCGCCGCCGCGCAGCGTCGTGCCGCCCGTGTAGCTGCTCGCCCCCGACAGGACGAGCACGCCCAGGTCGCTCTTGACCAGCCGCGCCGAGCCGGCGAGCCCGGCCTCGATCGTCGCGGTCAGTCCCGCCCCGGCCGCCGTGCCGTCGCCGACCCGGATGAAGGCCTCGGGGCCGGTCAGGGTCAGCGCGTCGCCGCCGATGACGTAGCCGTCGCTGACGAACTGCATCCCGGCGGTCTCGACCGCGCCCAGGCCGGCGTCCACGCTCACGCGGCCCGCGGTCGCGCCGAACACCGCGAAGGCGCCGTCCTCATAGGTCCCGTTGGGCACGTTGCCCTCGTCGACCCAGTTGTCGTTGCCGCTCGAGCGCTGCCAGAGGCCCACGCCCCCGTCGACCCAGCCGTTGTTGCGCACGCCGCTCGCGCCGTCCCAGAAACGGAAGGACAGGCCGGCGCTGTTGACCAGGTTCACCTGCCCGGCCAGCGAGGCCTGGACGAAGAACTCCGGCGTCGGGATGGTCCCGATATCGAGGCCGTTGTTGGTCAGGGCTCCGGTGTAGCTGATGATCCGGTAAAGGCCCGGATCGAAGCCGCCGCCCGGCGCGACGGCGACGTTCAGCGTGCCGTCGAGGGTCAGATTGCCGTTGACCATCACAAGGTCGTTGAACGTGCCGCCCGGCAGGTTGGCCTGGCCCAGTTCGTAGCTCAGGAACGAGCCGTTCTGCAGCAACAGGCCGGCGTTGATGGTCAGCGTGCCCGCGCCGTCGCCCGGCGCCAGCGTGCCGCCGGCCTGCACGATCACCTGGCCGCCGACCACGCCGTCGCCCGCCAGGGTCGCGCCCGAACGCACGGCGGTCAGGGCCGCGCCCAGCCCGGTGCGCCCGGCGTTCACCACCAGCGTGCCGGCCTCGACGAAGGTGGAGCCGCGATAGCTGTTGGTCCCGGTCAGCACCGTGCGGCCCGAGCCGTACTTGTAGAACGCGCCCATGCCCGAGATGTCGCCCGACAGCACCTGCACCCCGTCATGCGACGACCACAGGGCCCCGCTGTTGACGATGTCGCCGTCGAAATCGCTGACCAGCGCGCCGGCGCCGAGTTGCAGGACGCCCGCGCTGATCGTCGTCAGGCCAGTATAGCCAAGGTCGCCGGTCAGGATGGTGCGGCCCGCGCCCTGCTTGAGGAACGCGCCCGTCCCCGAGATGTCGCCGGCCAGGGTCAGGTCGCCGGTGTGGTTGGTCGCCAGCACGCCGTCGTTGACGATCGCGCCCGAAAGGCCGCCCACGGCGCCGCCGGCGCCCAGCTGCAGCGTGCCTGCATCGACCCGGATCGCGCCCGAGAAGGTGTTGACGCCCGTCAGGATCGTCCGGCCCGAACCCAGCTTCTGGAAGCCGCCGGCGCCCGAGATGACCCCGGCCAGGGTCAGGTCGCCGGCGTGGTTGGTGGCCAGCATGCCGTTGTTGGCCACGTCGCCCGCCAGGCCGACGGCCGCGCCGCCGTCGCCCAGTTGCAGGGTCCCCGCGTCAATCGTCGTGCCGCCGGCATAGGTCAGCGCGCCCGTCAGGATCGTGCGGCCCGCGCCGAACTTGCCGAAAGCGCCCACGCCCGAGATGTCGCCGCTCAGCAGCAGGTCGCCGGTGTGGTCGGTGGCCAGGGTCGCGTTGTTGACGATGTCGCCGGAGAAACCGCCCGCCGCGCCGCCGGCGCCGAGCTGCAGAACGCCGTCGCTGATCGTGGTCAGGCCGGCATGGGCGCTGGTCCCGGTCAGGATCGTCCGGCCCGAGCCCTCCTTCACCAGGTCGCCGGTCCCGGAGATGTCGCCCGACAGGGTGATGTCGCCGGCGTTCGAGATCCGCAGCAGGCCGTCGTTGACGACGTCGGCGCCAAGGTCGCCCGCCGTCGCGCCGCCGACCCGCAGCACGCCCGTCTGGTTGGTGATGACGCCGTTGAAGGCGCTGTTGTCGCCGGTCAGAACCAGCGTGCCCAGGCCCTCCTTGGTCAGGCTTCCGGTCCCGGTGATGTCGCCGTCCAGGGTGATGGTGTCGGTGGCCGTGGCGATGATCAGCCGGCTCGCGCCGGCGGCGACGATGTCGCGGACGATGGCGAAGGAGCCGGTGGTGTCGAGCCCGCCGCCGGCGAAGGTCAAGGCGCCGGCCGCGTCGCCAAGGGCCGCGTCTGCGGTGATGCGCAGCAGGCCCTCGCGCAGGGTCCAGGGCGTGACCCCGGTGTTGGTCCCGGTCAGGGTCCAGGTCGCGGCGCCGGCCTTCTCGAAGCCGCCAAAGCCGCGGTACTTGGCCGCCGCGCCGATCTGCGTGACGTCGAACGAGGCGTCCGTCGCCCCGCCCAGGATCAGGCGGTCGGCGGCGCTGTAGGCCTGGACGTTGCCGGTGATCACCGAGCTCGACCAGATCTCCAGCGAGTTGACGCCGCCGGTGAATGTGACTGCGTTGGCGCGGAAACCGCCCGTCCGCGTGCCGCCGGTGATCGTGCCGGCGTTGATCAAGGTGACATCCCGCCCCTCGACGCCGGAACCCGGCATCCCGAGGTAGCTTGGCCAGCCCGTTCCGCCCGCGCCGCCGGTCAGGGTTCCGCCGGCCAGGTTAGTGACCGCGCCGCCGTTCAGCAGCAGCACCCCGGCGCCGCCGTCGCCGCTGAAGTTGCCCGTGCTCGCCGTGCCGCCTCGGGAGCCCCTGACCTCGCCGGCATTGACCACCGCGGCCGGCGCGGTCAGCACGATAGCCGCCCCGCCGCCACCGCCGCCGCCGGCGTTGCTGGCGCCGCCCGCCCCGCCCAGGACCGAGCCGCCGGCCAGAACAGTCACGTTGCTGTTGGTGAAAAGGCCCACACCGCCGCCACCGCCGCCGCGACCGGTGACGAGGCCCAGCGTAGCACCGCCGCCGTCGCCGCCCTGGATCAGGCCGCCTGCGCCGACGGTGATGTCGGCCGTCGCGCTGACGCCGACGCCGCCGCCGCCGTGCCCGGCCCCCGAGACATGGTCGGCCAGGCCCACCGTGCCGACGGGGTCGGCGCCCAGCCCGCCGGTTCCGCCGGTGATGGTGGTCGTGATGGTCTGGGCCGTATCGATCGCCGCGCCCATGGTCCCGGTCGCGCCATAGGCCGCGCCCATGGTCCCGTTCACCGAAGCGCCCTCCGAACCGCCGTGGGCGCCGAAACCGGTCTGCAGGTTCACGCCGCCGCCGCCGCCGCCGGAGCCCGCGCCGGTCGTCCCGGCCGAACCGTCCTTGCCGGTCGCGCTGGCCGCATCGCCGTCGACGCCGCCGGCCCCGCCGGGGCCCGCGCCCGCGACGACCCGGTTGGAGCTTCCGCCGTCGGCCAGGGCCACGCCCGGGACCATCGCCCCGGCCATCGACAGCGCGGTCAGCAGCGCGACGCCCGAGGCGGCGGCGCCCAACCGTCGGCGGCGCGACATAACGCCGCGCTCAGCGCTGAAACCACCTTGAAAAACGACCGGCTCGACAGCCTTGCGCATGACGCTCACTCACCCCTTTTCGGTCCTTTCCGGGACCTGATTGCGAACAAGGGGGATGACGCAACGGCGCACGCGGCGACGGCGTCTTCCCCTTCGGCGGCCCCGCTACCTCGAAGGATCGAGGCCGGAGGCTTTGCGTCCCGCCGTCGCCGGCGGTTTGCCTTTTCGGACTGGAAGTCCGTCGCGCGCGGCCCGTGGTCCGGGCTTCAGCGCTGAGGGTTCATTTGCACATTCTGCAAAGGCTTGCTGTGCAAGGCGTCTCACAGGGCGATGCAATGCGTCTCAACTGACACGCGAATCTCGATTAGCTATTAGGACTTGTTTCAGACCAGACAGGTAATCGCGCCTGGTCACCGAGAGCTTTCGTTAATGCGCCAAGGCCTGCTTCTGTCGACAGAGCTGAAAGAACCATGTTCTCGGAGCATGTTTTGGCAGGAGCTCTATGAAGAGCCGCGCATTCCCACCAACATCGATGTTAAAAACTCTGCAAAAGAGCCCCGGCGCGATGATCACGAGCGCCAGCGGATCCGCGCCGGCGGCCTCGACCAGTACTGCGTGATGCTGCTGACCTCGGGCGATCTGCGCGGCGACTGCGACGGAACGGCGATTACCGCCACCAGCGGCGACATCTGCGTCTTCGACCTGACCCTCCCCTACGTGTCCTACGCTTCCAGCGGCGGGCGGCTGACGGTGATCGCGCCGCGCCAGCCGGTCGACCGGGTCGCCGTCGGCCACAGCCTGCACGGCCAGGTGCTGCGCGCCGACGATCCTCTGGCCCGCCTGCTGCGCAACTTCATCGTCGACGTCCACGCCGTCGCAGGCGACCTGCAGGCCGACGACGCCGACGCCGCCGAGGCCGCCCTGATCGAGGTGCTGACCATGGCCCTGGCCCGTCGGCGGCCGGATACGGCCAAGGCCGGCGCCTCGCGCCTGGGCCGGCGCTTTCGCGAACGGATGCTGGCCTTCATCGACAGCCGCCTCGCCGACCCGGCTCTCAACGCCGAGACCCTGATGCTGCGCTTCGGCGTCTCGCGGGCCAATCTCTATCGCCTGTTCGCCGAGGACGGCGGCGTGGCCAGCGCCATTCGCGACCGGCGGCTCGATGCGGCCCGACGGCGGCTGGCCGGCGCCGAGGCCGCCAGCGTCACCGAGATCGCCCTGGACTTCGGCTTCTCCAGCAGCGGCCAGTTCTCGCGCGCCTTCCGCGGCCGCTTCGGCGTCTCGCCGACCGAGGCCCGGGCCGCGCGCCAGCCCGCGCCCTGAACCTCCCACTCAAGCGTCGTTGGCGACGTGGGCGATCAGGTTGTCGCGCACGCGGGTGATGGTCTTCTGCACCTGGCGGAACTCATCGGGCTCCAGGCCCGTGGCCTTGACCAGGGTGCGCTGGCCGCCCTTCTCGCGCAGGTCGCGACCGGCCTCCGTCAGGCTGATGATCACCTGGCGCTCGTCGGACGGATCGCGGCGGCGCTGCAGGAAGCCCAGGCTCTCCAGCTTCTTGAGGATCGGGGTCAGGGTGTTGCTCTCCAGGAAGAGCTTGTCGCCCAGGCTCTTCACGCTCTGGCCGTCCTCCTCCCACAGCGCCACGATGATGATCCACTGGGTGTAGGTCACGCCCAGCTCGTCGAGGATCGGCTTGTAGGCGCGGCCATAGGCCAGGTTCGCCGAATAGACGGCGAAGCACAGGAAGTCGGCGAGCCTGGGGGCTTTGCCCAAAGGGGCGACAGGCGGGGCGGAGGTCGTCATCGGGGCCTTGCGTCCTAGGGGCCGCGGTCGGTTCGCGGCGGTTCGAGACAAATATAAATCGGATCCGATCAAATCGGAAGGTTGACGATGTGCGAAACTTCGATCTATGAAGTCGGTACCGATTACATCGGATCCGATTGAAAAGGAGATCGACATGACCACCGCCCCGCAAGCCGCCATCGACACCGTCCTCTACACCGGCCGCACCCACGTCACCGGCGGCCGCGACGGCGCGGCCCGCAGCGACGACGGCAAGCTGGACGTCCGCCTGTCGCCGCCGGGAAGCGCCGCCCCCGGGACCAATCCCGAGCAGCTGTTCGCCGCCGGCTGGTCGGCCTGCTTCATCGGCGCCATGGGCCTGGCGGCCCGCGCCCAAGGCGTGACCCTGCCCGCCGACGTCGCCGTCGACGCCGAGGTCGACCTGGGCAAGTCGGGCGAAGGCTACCAGCTGCAGGCCCGCCTGAACGTCAGCCTGCCGGGCCTGCCCGCCGATGTGGCCCGCGCCCTGGTCGAGGCCGCCCACCAGACCTGCCCCTACTCCAAGGCCACGCGCGGCAACATCGGCGTGACCCTGAACCTGATCTGACCCCGCCCGACCTGAGCTGGAAGACCCGAGGCGCCGCCCGTCCCCCCTCCGCGCGGCGGCGCCTCCATCCGCCCTCACCAAGCCCAAGGAAACGCCCCATGTCCGCCTTGCCCGTCCTCTCCGCCTTCGCCACGCCCAAGTCCGCACAGTTCCACGCCGTCTCGCTCAGCGTCGCCGCCGTCGCCGGGCTCGCCACCCTGGGCGTGACCTCGGTCATGCTGCCGCCGCCGGCCATGTTCCTGGGCTGGGCCGCCTTCAACCTGGCGGGCGACGACCTGCGCGCGGGCCTGGCCAACACCGTCTCGCACCTGCTGGGGCTGGCCCTGGGCGCCGGCACGGCCCTGCTGATCGGGGCCATGACCCCCGGCCTTGGCCTGCTGGCCACGCCGGTCGCGGTGATCTGCGTCGTCATCGTCGTGCTGTCGCTGCGCGAGGTCGCGCCGATCAACAATCCGCTGGCCTATTTCCTGGGCCTGACCAGCTTCTTCTATTCGGGCCTGGCCCCCACGGCCTCGACCCTGGCGATGCTGGGAACCTCGGCGGTCATCGGCGGCGCGGCCTGCGCCGTCGCCGCCTTCGCCCAGGACGCCGTGACCCGCGCCGGCGAGGTGGGCCATGCATAAGTCCCTGCCCCTCGCCCTGGCCGCCGCCCTGCTGGCTGCTCCCGCCTTAGCTCAGAACCTGCCGAACCTGTCGGCTGCCGACGTCCTGGGTCCGGCCGGCGTCGTGCCGCTGACCACGCCCCAGCCGCCCGCGCGCCTGGTGGTCGATCCGCCCCTGCCCGGCCCGCTGGCCCAGGGCCGGGTGTTCATCCAGTACCGGGCCGAGAACCTGCGCATCCAGCCGGTGTTCGGCCCGGCCGCCCTGGCCGTCACGCCCCGCATCGGCCACGTGCACGTCACCGTCGACGACGCCCCCTGGCACTGGGCCGACGCCAGCGGCGAGCCGATCATCCTGGTCGGCCTGACGCCCGGGTCGCACAGCGTTCAAATCACGCTCGCCGACGCCAATCATCGCCCGCTCGACAGCGCCACGATCCGCTTCGTCGTTCCGGCCGCCCCCGCCGGCCACCAGCACTAGGCAAGCCCCATGTCCCCGAAGTTCGACCTTCCCCGCCGCCGCCTGCTGCAGGCCGCCGTCATCGCCGGCGCGGCCGGCGCCCTGGCCACGCGCGCTTCGGCCGCTTCGGCCGCCGCCCCCGCCTGGACCCTGCGCCAGGTTGCGACGCCCGACCTGGTCATCGGCTACGCCGAGACCGGTCCCGCCGACGGACCGCCGGTGATCCTGCTGCACGGCTGGCCCTACGACATCCACGCCTTCGCCGAGGTCGCCCCGATCCTGGCGGCCGCGGGCAAGCGGGTGATCATTCCGCACCTGCGCGGCTACGGAACCACCCGCTTCACCTCCGACGCCGCCCCCCGCAACGGCCAGCAGGCCGCCCTCGCCGTCGACGTCATCGCCCTGATGGACGCGCTGAGCATCAAGAAGGCCGTCATCGGCGGCTTCGACTGGGGCGCGCGCACGGCCTGCATCGTCGCGGCCCTGTGGCCCGACCGCTGTTCGGCCCTGGTCAGCGTCAGCGGCTACCTGATCGGCAGCCAGGCGGCCAACGCCGCGCCGCTGCCGCCGGAGGCCGAGCTGTCCTGGTGGTACCAGTTCTATTTCGCCACCGAGCGCGGCGCGAAGGGCTACGCCCAGAACCGCGACGCCTTCGCCCGGCTGATCTGGAAGACGGCCTCGCCCAAGTGGGCCTTCGACGACGCGACCTTCGCCCGCTCGGCCGCCTCGCTGGCCAATCCCGACCACGTGGCCATCACCATCCACAACTACCGCTGGCGCCTGGGCCTGGCGCAGGGCGAGACGCGCTTCGACGCGCTGGAGGCCAAGCTGGCCCAGGCCCCCGTCATCACCGTGCCGACCATCACCATGGAAGGCGACGGCAACGCCGCCCCGCACCCGCCGCCGGCCGCCTATGCCGGCAAGTTCAAGGGCCGCTACGAGCACCGCGATGTCGGCGGCGGCGTCGGCCACAACCTGCCCCAGGAAGCGCCGCGCGACTTCGCCCGCGCCATCCTCGACGTCGCCCGCTGGGCGGCCTGAAGCCTCGATCCCAAGGAGCGGTCGCCGTGACCCGATCCGAACATCTCTCCCGCCGCGACTGGCTGAAGGGCGCCGCCGTCGGCCTCGTCCCAATGTCTGTCGCCGCCGCCATCGGCCTGCCGCCGGCCCGCAAGGCCCTGGCCTGGGCCGGCGGCGCGTCGGCGGCGCTGGACGCCCTTTCCCTGTCGACGCAGTGGCTGAACGGCCCGGCGCCGACGCCCAAGGCCCTGGCCGGCAAGGTCGTGCTGGTCGCCTTCTGGACCTATTCCTGCATCAACAGCCTGCGGGTGCTGCCCTATCTGCGCGCCTGGCACGCCCGCTATCGCGACCGGGGCCTGGTGGTGATCGGCGTGCACACGCCCGAGTTCGCCTTCGAGAAGGACGTCGCCAACGTGCGCCAGGCCCTCGTCGATCTGGACGTGCCGTTTCCCGTCGTGCTCGACAGCGACTGGCGGATCTGGCGGGCCTACGGCAACAACGCCTGGCCGGCCTTCTACTTCGTCGGTGCCGACGGCAAGGTGCGCGGCCACGCGGCGGGCGAAGGCGACTACGACCGTCACGAGCGGCGCATCCAGGCCCTGCTGGCGCAGACTCCCGGCCCCGCGATCGCCGAGGGCCTGTCGCCGATCAAGGCCGTCGGTCCCGAGGCCGCGCCCGACTTCGCCGAGCTGGGCTCGCTCGAAAGCTATATCGGCTGGGGAAAGGCCGACGCCTTCGCCTCGCCCGGCGGCCTGCGCCAGGACGCCGCCAAGGCCTATCGCCTGCCCGCCGCTCTCGACCTCAACCGCTGGGGCCTCTCTGGCGAGTGGCGGGCCGGCGAGGAGTTCACCACCAGCCTGGCGCCCGGCGCGGTGATCGCCAGCCGCTTCCACGCCCGCGACCTGCACATGGTGCTCGCGCCCGACCAGCCCGGCCGACCGTTGCGCTACCGCGTCCAGCTGGACGGGCAGGCGCCAGGCCCCGACCACGGCTGGGACGTCGCGCCCGACGGAACCGGCGTGATCGACCGGCCCCGCATGTATCAGCTCGTCCGCCAGTCGCGCCCCGTCGCCGATCGCGGCTTTGCGATCGCGTTCCTCGATCCCGGCGTCCGCGCCTACGCCTTCACCTTCGGCTAGCCCGACCACCTTCCCCCAAACGCCAACCCGAACGGCCCGCGCGGCCGAACCCTTCCGCACGTCTTCAGGAAACCTCCCATGTCCAAGAACGCCCTCCTCTTCTCCGTCGCGCTCAGCCTGACCGGTTTCGCCGCCGCCCAGGCCGCCACGCCGCCCGTCGCCAAGCCGACGGTGGTTCTGGTGCACGGCGCCTTCGCCGACTCCAGCAGTTGGGACGGCGTGGTCGCCGACCTGCGGCGCGACGGCTATCCGGTGGTTTCGGCCGCCAACCCGCTGCGTGGCGCGGCCAGCGACGCCGCCGCCGTCCGCACCGTCATCAACTCGATCCCCGGCCCGGTCGTGCTGGTCGGCCACTCCTATGGCGGGACGGTGATCTCGGCCGCCGCCGACGGCGCCGCCAACGTCAAGGCGCTGGTCTATGTCGCCGCCTTCGCCCCCGAGGTCGGCGAAAGCACCTTCGAGCTGGCCGGCAAGTTCCCCGGCTCGACCCTGCCCGCCGCCCTCGACAAGCCGGTCGACCTGCCCGGCGGCGTCCACGACCTCTATATCCAGCATGACAAGTTCCCCGCCCAGTTCGCCGCCGACGTGCCGCTGGCCAAGGCCCGGCTGATGGCGATCGCCCAGCGCCCGCTGACCGACGCCGCCGGCGGCGAGAAGGCCGTCTCGGCCGCCTGGAAGGTCATCCCGTCCTGGTGGGTCTGGGGCGGCGGCGACCGCAACATCCCGCCGGCCGCCATGGCCTGGATGGCCGACCGTGCGCATGCCAGGCAGGTGGTGACCGTTCCCGGCGCCTCGCACGTGGTGATGATCTCGCACCCGCACGCGGTCTCGGCCCTGATCGAAACCGCCGCCAAGGCCCAGTAACTCCAACGGAAAAGAAGAACACCATGACCAAGACATGGCTGATCACCGGGGCCTCGCGCGGCCTCGGACGCGCCCTGGCCGAGGCCGTGCTGGCCGCCGGCGACCATCTGGTGGCCACCGCCCGCGATCCCCGCGCCCTCGAAGACCTCGCAGCGCGCCATGGCGACGCCGTGCGGCTGGCGGCCCTCGACGTCTCCAACCCGGTCGCGGCCGAACGCGCCGTGGCCTTGGCGGTCTCCGCCTTCGGCCGGCTCGACGTGGTGGTCAACAACGCCGGCTACGGCGATGTCGGCCCGGTGGAGGACACCTCGCTCGAAGACTTCCGCCGCCAGATCGAGACCAACCTGTTCGGCACGATCATCGTCACCAAGGCGGCGATCCCGCAGATGCGCGAGCAGCGCTCGGGCCACGTGATCCAGCTGTCGTCCGTCGGCGGACGGATCGGCGCGCCGGGCCGCGCGCCCTACTCGGCCGCCAAGTGGGGCGTCGAGGGCTTCTCCGAGAGCCTGGCGCTGGAGATGGCCCTGGTCAGCGTCAAGGTGACCATCGTCGAGCCGGGCGGCTTCCGCACCGACTTCGCCGGCGCCTCGACGACGCTGAGCGCCGGCCGGGCCGAGTACGACGCCGTGGTCGGGGCCACCGCCCGGCGCCAGGCGGCCTATGACGGAACCCAGCCGGGCGATCCGGCCCGCGCCGCCCAGGCGATCCTCACGATTGCGGCCATGGACGAGCCGCCGCTGCGCATCGCGCTGGGCAGCGACGCCGTCGCCATCATCCGCGACACCGATACCCGGCGGCTGGCCGAGCTGGAGCGCTGGCGGGACTTGAGCGTCTCGACCGACTTCCCGGCCCAGTAATTCTGATCGGCCTTGCAGCCGAGCAGGCGGCGGCGTTCGAAAACCCCAGCCAAAGCAGGGTGTTGAACGCCGCCAATAGGCCTCTTGAGAACACCTGATTTGTCGCCTGCCCTGCCTGGCCGCAAGCCTGCGGCCAAGACACGGAGGCGAACATGACCACGGCCGCGAAACGCCAACTGAAACTCGGCGCCATCCTCGAAGGCGTCGGCGCCGATCACACCAGCTGGCGCGATCCCGATCTGGCCGGCGACGCCAGCATCGACATCGGCTGGTACATCGACAACGCCCGCCTGGCCGAGGCGGCCAAGTTCGACCTCGTCTTCATCGTCGACAGCCCGTTCATCACGCCCGACACCGCGCCGCACTTCCTCAACCGGCTGGAGCCTCTCACCTTGCTGTCGGCCCTGGCGGTCTCGACCTCGAAGATCGGCCTCGTCGGCACCCTGACCACCTCGTACTGTGAGCCCTACAACGTGGCCCGCCAGTTCGGCTCGCTGGACCACATCAGCAAGGGCCGCGCGGGCTGGAACGTGGTGACCACGGGGCTGGAGGGCGCCTCCCGCAACTACGGCCGCGACGCCCACTTCGACCACGCCGTGCGCTACGAGCGGGCCGGCGAGTTCGTCGACGTCGTCCAGGGCCTGTGGGACAGCTACGAGGACGACGCCTTCCCGCGCGACAAGGCCGCCGGCGTCTTCCTCGACAAGGACAAGCAGCACGCCCTGAACCACAAGGGCGCGCACTTCCAAGTGGCCGGACCGCTGGCGCTGAGCCGCTCCCAGCAGGGCCAGCCGGTGATCTTCCAGGCTGGGGTCAGCGGCGCGGGCCGCGATATGGGCGCCCGCATCGCCGAGGGCGTGTTCGCCGGTGTCGACGGCTTCGAGGACGCCCGGGAATACTACGCCGACCTAAAGGCCCGCGCGGCCGCGCAAGGCCGCGATCCCGACCACATCAGCGTGCTGCCGGGCCTGTCGCCCGTCATCGCCGACACCGACGAGGAGGCCCGCGCCCTGGCCGAGGCCCAGCGCGGATCGGTCAGCATCGACAAGCTGCTGACCCAGCTAGGCCGCGCCTTCGGCTATCACGACTTCAAGCAGTACCCGCTGGACGGGCCGTTCCCCGACGTCTCGGGCCTCAGCCTCAACGCCTACAAGGGCCACGCCGAGCGCATCGTGCGGATCTCGCGCGAGCAGAACCTGACGCTTCGCCAGGCGGCCGAGCGGTTCGGAACCTGGCGCAGCGACTTCGTCGGCTCGCCCCAGACGATCGCCGACGAGATCCAGCGCTGGTTCGAGGGTCGCGCCGCCGACGGCTTCATCCTGCGGGTCACGCGCCCGCGCGACTTCGCCCTGTTCCGCGAGCAGGTGGTGCCGATCCTGCAGGCCCGCGGCCTGTTTCGCACCGAGTACGAGCACGACACCCTGCGCGGGCACCTCGGCCTGCCCGTCCCCGACAACCGCTGGACCCGCGCGCCCGGCCAGATCGCGGCGGAATAGCGATGAGCGAACGCCTGGAAGCCGTGACCGAGGCGGCCCCGCCGCCTCGCGCTCCGGTCATCGACCTGGCTCTGGCGGCGCTCGACTGGCCCGCGCCCGGGCTGGCGGATCGGATCGACGTGCTGGAACGGGCGGCGCTGGACGCGGCTTGAATTTCATCCGTCATCCCGGCCGAAGCGAAGCGTAGAGCCGGGACCCAGAGGCAGCCGCATTGCGCCTGCCATGGCCAAGCAGAGAACCCAGGCTCGGAGCCCGGTCCCTGGGTCCCGGGTCTGCGGCGCTACGCGCCTTCGCCCGGGATGACGATGGTTGTTGTTATCGAGCTTCAGTCCAAACAAACCGCGCCCCGTCCAGCCCGTCGGATTGCGGGCCGGGACTGTCGGCGGTCCAGACGCCCGCCTCCGACACCCGCAGGAAGCGGTTGGTGACCAGCGACATCAAGGCCAGCTCCCCCGTCGGCGTCTCGATCCACTGGAAGGCCTGGGCCTTGTCGTCGCGCGCCTTCGAGGCGCTCACCGTGCCGTCGGCGGCGACGGTCAGATAGCCTTCCGGCCCGCGCAGCACGGCCCGCCCCAGCGGCCGCTTCTCGACGCTCACCACCTTCTGCTGGCCCAGCGCCGCCAGCGTCACCTTGCGGCCGTCCGGGATCGGCCGGCGCAGGCCACGCGGATGCGGCTCGAACACCTCGAAGGCGTCGAAGTCGGCGACCCCGCCCTCACGGCCGGCCTCGTTGTAGGCGAACAGGCCATAGCGCACGCCCTGGAAGGTGCGCAGCTGGAACACCATCGCCATCGGCTCGCCCAGCGCCGTGAAGGCCTTGCCGTCGGTCGAGTAGGCGAACCGCGCGGTCTCGGCCATGAAGTCGGCGTCGGCCTGCAGCCAGATCCGCGTCCCCGAAACCTTCGCCTTGGCGATCTGACCCGTACGCTGGTCGCGCTGCTCGATCTCCAGCCCGCCGGAGACCTTGCGCACGCCGATCCAGGCATGGGGCAGATTGAGCAGGGCCAGGCCAGCCACGTCGCCCTCGGCCAGCCCCGAGGCGTCCAGCAGCGCCCGCGGTCGCGAGGCCGGGCCGATCGAGCGCTGGGTCAGGGTGTTGCGCGCCGTCCAGAAGTCGGCGGCCGGCAGGGTCTTCAGCCGTAGGAAGCCCGGCCGCTCCGACAGCGACCAGCGGGCGTCGACGGGCACGTGGTTCCACTGCCAGATCGGCTTGAGCGCGGCCCCTGAGAAGTCGTCGCTTCGCTCGTAGGGGGCGTGCGGGGCTTGTGTCGCCCCGGTGTCGGGCTTGACCCAAGTGCGGGGGGTGCGACCCAGGTTCCCCGGCAGGCCGAAATAGGGCCAGCCGTCCTTCCAGGTCACCGGCGACAGGGCCGTCAGCCGTCCCACCGAATTATAGTCCATCATCGAATAGCCCCACCACTGCCCGCCCGGCGTCTGGACGTAGCCGCCCTGGTGCAGGGCCGTGCGGCCGCGCGGCCGGGGATCGGGCGGGATGATCTTGAACAGCGGCTTGGGCGCCTCCAGGCGATTGCCCTCGGCCAGGCCGAAGTCCTCGCCGACGCTGATCTCGCGGTTGACCTCGTAGGGCCCCTCCGGACGGTCGGCGCGGGCGACCGGCAGGCGCATCATGCCGTCGAACCAGGCGCTGGTGATCCAGTACTTGCCGCCGACCTTGGTGAAGTGCAGCCCCTCGCCCATCCCCTGCTCGGGCGCGATGATCTCGCGCTCGGTGCCCGGCACGATGTCGGTCAGGTCGGCGTTCAGCTGCGCCATGCGGATGCCGCGATAACCCCACACGACGTAGACCTTGCCGTCGTCGTCGAACAGCACCGACAGATCGTGGAAGCCGCGCTTCATCCGCGTGCGCGTCCACGGCCCGGCCGGATCCTTGGCCGTGAAGTGGAAGGTGGCTTCGCGGTTGACGTTGCTGAAGATGTGGAAGACGCCGTCGTGATGGCGAAAGCTCGGCGCCCAGAAGCCCTGGCCGTAGACGTCGCCGCCCTCCAGCCGGAAGTTCGGCCCCAGGTCCAGCTTGTCGGCCGCGTAGCCGACGAACCGCCAGTTCACCAGATCGCGCGAGCGCAGGATCGGCAGGCCCGGCATCGTGTGCATGGTGGTGCCGGTCAGGTAGTAGTCCTCACCCACCCGGATCATGTCGGGGTCGGAGAACTCGTCGTAGAACAGCGGATTGGTGAAGGTCCCGTCGCCGTTGTCGGCGGTCCAGGTGCGCTGGCCGGGGGCGCCGGCCAGGCTCTCGGCGGGGCCCGCCGCCAGCAGAAACGCCGCTAGGCCGGCCAGGATCGCGCGGTGACGCTTGCTCGGCTTCATGCTGCTTCTTCCCTCGTCGCCGTCTCGAGCGGCGTCTGAAGCAGCCTCGTGAGCCGCCGACTATTTGTCGGAGTATATTCGACAACAATCAGCGTCAATCACGGGACGATCCGGATATGCGTGCACATGCAATCGACGGAAGCTACATTATTGTCTGAGTAAACAACGCCCAATGCGGCAAACCTGGGCCTTCCGGGCGCCACGGCGGCGGTTCAACCAAGCGGATCAAGGCTTTTTCGCCCCTCCGCCGGTTGCGGCGGACGCTTGACGTCACACGGCGGCGCGTGACATGGCCGATCTCACCAGTCAGTCTGGTTCTCCCGATTCTATAAGGAGTTACTCCATGAACACCGCCGATATCGCCGAAGCTCTGGTCGCCAGCGACGACAAGCTGACCAAGACCCAGGCCAAGGCCATCGTCGACGGCGTCTTCAAGGCCATCGCTGACGCCGCCGTGAAGGGCGAAGAAGTCTCGATCCCGGGCTTTGGCAAGTTCAAGGTCCAGGACAAGCCGGCCCGCACGGGCCGCAACCCGGCCACCGGCGCCACCATCGAGATCGCCGCCAGCAAGAAGGTCGGCTTCACGCCGGCCAAGCAACTGAAGGACGCCGTCAACGGCTGATCCTGATAGGAACGGCCTTCGGGGCTAACTCGAAGAAAAAAGAGGCGGAACGTCCCAGACGTTCCGCCTCTGCTGTTTTTGGGGCGCCACACCCGATGGCTGGACCCGCTCCTAGCCGGACGCTCCTGCTCTCAGATCCGATTTTCCCCGCGAAGGCGGGGATCCAAGCCGCGGATCCGGATCTCCCGCGGCCGCGGCCTATCCTGAAAGCCAGCTTGGGTCCCCGCCTTCGCGGGGATGCTCGGTGGAAAGGGCCGCATCTCCCGGCCTCAGCCCCCTCAGTGGGGCATGAAGCCGGGATGACGCTCAGTTCCGCCCAGAGCCCGCTACCAGTTCCACATCGTCCCGTCTTCCAGGCGGGCGACCGGCAGTTGGCGCGGCTCGTAGGGGTACTTGGCGGCCAGGGCCTCGTCGATGTCGACGCCGTGGCCCGGCGTATCGCCCACGTACAGCATCCCCTTGTCGAAGCGGTAGTCGTGCGGGAACACCGCGTCGGTCTCTTCGGAATGGCGCATGTATTCCTGGATGCCGAAGTTGGGCACCCAGGTGTCGAAGTGCAGCGCGGCGCCCATGGTCACCGGCGACAGGTCGGTCGCGCCATGGCAGCCGGTGCGCACCGACCACAGCGAGGCGAAGTCGGCGATGCGGCGCAGGTGGGTCAGGCCGCCGGCCCCGACGATCGTCGTGCGGATGTAGTCGATCAGCTGTTCCTGGATCAGGTCCTTGGCGTCCCAGATCGTGTTGAACACCTCGCCCACGGCCAGTGGCGTGGTCGTGTGCTGGCGGATCAGGCGGAAGGCCTCCTGGTTCTCGGCCGGGGTCGAGTCCTCCAGCCAGAACAGGTCGTAGGGCTCCAGGCTCTTGCCCAGTTGGGCCGCTTCGCGCGGGGTCATCCGATGGTGGCCGTCGTGCAGCAGGGCCACGTCGAAGCCGTGCTCCTTGCGCAGCGCCTCGAACAGGGTCGGCAGGTAGCGCAGGTACTTGCGGGTGTCCCAGGTGGTCTCGGTCGGCAGGGTCGCGTCGGCCGGCTCGTAGTACATGTCGCCGCGACCCACGCCGTAGGCCAGGTCCAGGCCCGGAACGCCCGACTGGGCCCGCACGGCCTTGTAGCCGGCGTCGATATAGCGGCCGACGGCCTCGACGGTGTCTTCCAGGTCGCTGCCGTTGGCGTGGCCGTAGACCAGCACGCCATCACGGCTTCGGCCGCCCAGCAGGTCGTACAGCGGCGCGCCCAGCGCCTTGGCCTTGATGTCCCACAGGGCCACGTCGACGGCGGCGATGGCGCGCATCGTCACCGGACCACGGCGCCAGTAGGCCCCGCGATAGAGGTACTGCCAGATGTCTTCGATGCGGCGCGCGTCGCGGCCGATCAGCACCGGGATGACGTGATCTTCCAGATAGGCGACGACCGACTTTTCGCGGCCGTTCAGGGTGGCGTCACCGATGCCGTAGACGCCCTGGTCGGTCTCGATCTTCAGGGTGACGAAGTTGCGGCCGGGCGAGGTGACGATCACGCGGGCGCCGGTAATTCGCATCGGCGGCAGGCCGGCTGCCTTGAACGCCTCGGTTTGGCTAGTATGCACGTCGAGATTCCCGTGGTCTTCCGTTGGAAGTTCCATAACTATCGACAACTGGCTTGTCCATATTGGTCAGACCAATTTCAGGAAGTCCCCGCATGTCCGTCAAGGGCGAGAACCGTCTGTACGAACGCGTCGCCAAGGATCTGGCCGGCCAGATCGCCGAGGGCCGCTACGCCGTCGGCCAGCGCCTGCCGTCCGAACGCGACCTCGCCCAGACCTATTCGGTCTCGCGCCCGACCATCCGCGAGGCGATCATCGCTCTGGAACTGGACGGCCTGGTCGAGGTGCGCCTGGGCTCGGGCGTCTATGTGAAGGCCCAGACGCCAAACGAGGGCCAGGCCGGCGCCACCGACATCGGCCCGTTCGAACTGCTGGAAGCCCGCCGCGCCATCGAGGCCGAGGCCTGCGCCATGGCCGCCAAGCGCATCACCAACGAAGAGCTCGACCAGCTCGACGGCCTGGTGGCCGAGATGCAGGCCGAGAACGCCCGCGACGTCGACCGCTCCGAGGACGCCGACAAGCGCTTCCACATGCTGATCGCCGCCTCCACCCAGAACAGCGCCATGATCGCCGCCGTCGAGCTTCTGTGGGAGGCGCGCGAGCGCTCGCCGCAGACCAAGCTGATGGGCGAGAAGGCCCATGCCGCCGGCGTCATCCCACGCATCGACGAGCACGCCGCCATCGTCTCGGCCCTGCGCAGCCGCTCGCCCGAGGACGCCCGCGACGCCATGCGCCGCCACCTCACCCGCGTGCTGAACTCGCTGCTGGCGGCGACGGAAGTGCAGGAAATGGAAGAGGCCCGCGCCCGCATCGCCGCCACCCGCGACCGCTATACCTAGAAAGCGACGCGAAGCTATTTACGGCGGTCGCAAGAAGCTGAACTATCAACCCCAGATACAAGTGGGGCGCCATGTTCGGTTCAGTGTTCTTCGCCGCCGTGCTCCTGCAGGCCGGCCCTGCCCTTCCGCCCGAAAACTGCCTGGACGATAGCCGCACCGACCGCTGTGCGCCGGCCGACCGGGCCCGCATCGTCGCCAAGCTGGGCATGGCTTCGGCCGACGCCGAGGCCAGGGCGGGCGTCGAGGCCTATCGCGCCTTCTTCGTCGACGGCTATGGCCGCGAGCGCCCGACCATCGCCTTCGAGCGGCGGCCGGGCCAGCCGCCGAAGGCCGTGGTCTACGCCTTCAACCGCAAGCTCGAAGCCCCCGCCTCGCTGGCGGCCTGGAACACGGTGGCGGCCAGCGCGCGCTACGCCGATCGCGCGCTGGCGCCCCGACCGCCTTCCAAGGCGGGCGACGACCTGTCCGACATCTGCCTGCACGCCTGGGTGTCCTCGGTCGAGATCGTCAACGCGCCGACGGCTCCGGACGGGGCCGATACGGTCAGGTCGCGCACCGAGAACGCCTGCTCGCCGGGGCTGACGACGCAGTTCGTCTTCGACCTGTCCAAGCTCGCCCTCCAGCAGTTCCCGACCTGCGAGGCCCTGTCGGTGAGCGAGTATCGCAACGACGTCGAACGCTTGGCGGCCTGCACGATGCTGCACGGCGACACACTCGCCGCCGCCGGCTTCGCCAACCAGAGCGGCGGCCGGCTGAACCTGCGCACGGACCTGGAGCCGGCGCAGGCCTGGAGCAACTGGATCGGGACCAACGCCTCGGCTGAGGTGAACTGGGCCGGACAGGTCGCCAAGGACGACATCCATCGGCGCAACAATGTCGGCAAGTTCCTGGCGACGCAGAGCGCGGCGGCGCGCCTGGACCTCTATCCCGACCGGATCGAGGGCCTCGACGGTCGAACCGTGAAAGTCACTGGGCGGATCTACAGGACCACGCGCGCCGAACCCCAGGTTCGGGCCTCCGCCGCCAGCGACCAGACCTGGATCTGGGACACGGGCCTGCACGAATGGATGCTCAAGTCCTGGACCGTCGGCGCCTTCTCCGCCGAGGACTAGGGCGGATCGACATTCCGCCGAGCATCTAGATTAAGGCCGAGCCTCCCCAAATAAGGCCGAGCTTCCCCGCGAAGGCGGGGATCCAAGCAGAGGCTGAGGATTGCGCACGGCTTCGCCTCCTGAAATGCAGCTTGGGTCCCCGCCTTCGCGGGGAAAGACGGATCTGGGATAGGCGCCTACCGCCTAGCCACAGGCACAAGGGACGCGAGGGCCCAAGCCCTCGCGCGCCCTGCCCGATCAGAACGTCATCGACGCCCGCACCCCGCCGTAGCGCTTGAAGTCGCGCGGCAGGAAGGCCTGCACCGCCAGCTGGTTGCCGTAGGCGCCGTAGTTGTTGACCAGGTTGGTGTAGTAGCCCTCGTCGAACAGGTTGTTGACGAAGGCCGTCACCTGATAGCCGCGGGCCTTGTCGCGCACGCCCACCGACAGGTTGACGACCGCATAACCCTTCTGAACCGTCAGCGGATCCTGGTTCAGCGAGTAGTTGACGCTGCTCTGGTAGTTGGCCGCCACATTGGCTACGCCCTCCAGGTCGCCGGCCAGCGGACGCACGTACTCGGCGCCGGCGCTCAGCTTCCACTTCGGCGCCTGGGGCGGACGCTCGCCGGCCAGGTTCTGGCGGGCGGGCGAACCGGCGCAGCCTTGCGCGACCGTCTGGCCCGGCCAGCACTGGGCGCCGGCGAACTGCGTGATCTCCGCATCCAGATAGGCGACCGAGCCCGACAGGATCAGGCCGTCGACCAGGCGGGCGGTGCTCTCGACCTCGATCCCGCGCGTGCGGATCGCGCCAACATTGGTCAGGCGGAAGTTCTGGGTGCCGTCGGGCAGGAGCTCCGCGCCCTGGGCCTGGAAGTCGTCGTACTCGGTGTTGAACAGCGTGGCGTTCAGGGTCACGCGGCGGTCCAGCAGGCGCGAGCGCACGCCGACCTGGATGTCCTCGGAGCTCTCCGGACGCACGGGGCCAAGGTCGGCGCGGGCCTGGTTGAAACCGGTGGTCAGGTCGTAGCTCTGGCCCTTGTGGCCGGTGGCGTAGGTGGCGAACACCATCACGTCATCGGCCAGCTTGTGCTGCACGCCCAGCCGGTAGGTGGCGTAGTCGTCGCTGGCGCCGTCGGCCCAGGCCGCCGCCGGGCCCGCGCGCAGGTCGCGGAAGGTGTAGCCGATCTTCTCGCGGCCCAGGCGCAGGCCGCCGATCAGGGTCGTGCCCTCGAGCACGTCATATTCCAGCTGGCCGAACACCGAGTTCTCGTTGGAGCCGGAGGTGGCGTCCCAGTTAGCCTGCGAGAAGGCCGGACCGCGGAAGAAGTAGCGGCGATAGTTCACGTCGGCGTGGAAGGCGCCCAAGGTGTAGCGCAGGCGGTTCGACGCGTCCGAGACCAGCCGGATCTCCTGGCTGAACTGGTCGGCCGAGAACAGGCCCTTGGCGTAGTTGTTGACGCTCAGCGCCGTCTCGTCCTGGTCGAAGGCGTCCAGCATCTTGTAGCGGTCGTTGGCCGTGACCGAAATCAAGGTCGCAAAGCCCAGGTCGTAGGTCAGCTTCAGCGACTGGGCGAAGTCCTCGTAGTCCGAGCCGGTGGTGACGTTGTTGACCACGGCGCTGTTGTTCGGACCCACGTTCACGCCGGGCGCGAACACCGCCGGCGTCCAGGCCGCGTTGCCGCGCAGGCGGGCGTCGGGCGACAGGGCGATGAACGGCCGGCCCGCCGTGGTGTCGCCCTTCAGGTAGTCGACGGCCAGGGTGGCGCTGAACTTGTCGGTCGGGTCCCAGACCAGCTTGTTGCGGGTGGCGAAGGTCTCGCGGCCGTTGACCTTCTCGCCGTTGTAGAGGTTGTCGATGTTGCCCTCGAAGCTGGTGTAGCTGTTCGACGAGCGGAAGCGCAGGGTGTCGGTGATCGGGCCCGAGATCATGGCGCCCAGGCCGACCTCGTCGTCGGTGGTGGCCAGGGCGCTGACCTTGCCGGTCAGCTCGCGGGTCGGGCCCGGCGTGACGATGTTGATCAGGCCGGCCGAGGCCGACTTGCCGTAGAGCGTGCTCTGCGGGCCGCGCAGCACCTCGATCCGCTCGACGTCGGCCAGGTCTGCGAAGGCGCGGGCCTGGAAGGCGATCGGCACGTCGTCGACCACCACGGCGACGCTGGGCTCGACCCCCACCCCGAAGGCGAAGGTGCCCACGCCGCGGATCGAGACCGAGGCGTTCACGGGGTTGTCGGCCGGCCGCACGATCAGCGAGGGCGCCACCTTGGTCAGGTCGGTGAACTCGCGCACGGCGGCGGCTTCCAGCTGGTCGCCGCCGATCACCTGCACGGCCATCGGCACGTCCTGGACGTTCTGCGAGCGCTTCTGGGCGGTGACGACGATCTCGCCGACGGCAAAGTCAGTGTTTGGCGCGTCATCGACCGTTTCCTGGGCGTAGGCGAGGCCTGCGAAGGCGGCCAGGGCGACCCCAGCCGAGATCCCGCCGAGCGCCGTCGTGTTGAAAAACCGCCGCATACCTGACTCCCACATTTTGAAGGGTTCTTCGACCCGATGGGAGTGCAAATAGAGATTGGTCAGGCCGATTGCAATAGCGGCCTGACCATGCGCCCTGGCCAAACTTGACCAAACCCTCTAGGAAGGTCGCAAGTACGATTTAGGGAGAAAGCCGCCCATGACGCCCAGCCGTCGCCAGCTCCTGGCCGGAGCCGCCCTGACCGCCAGCGCCGCCCTCGCTGTGCAGGCCCATGCACAGGAAAAGGCCGCCTCCCCGCCCCTGGCCGCTAGCGAAGAGCCGCTGCTGCTGTTCGCCCAGCACGACCGTCCGCGCGTCACGCTGGACGGCCTGTGGGCCTACATTCTCGACCAGAACGACTCCGCCTTCCGCAAGCCCAACGCCCGCCGCGCCTTCTGGCTGGACGAGGCCCAGCAGCCCGGCGGCCCCGTCGTCGAGTACGACTGGAGCGCCTCGCCGCGCATGGAGATCCCCGGCGACTGGAACACCCGCGATCCGTCGCTGGAGTGGTACGACGGCCCGATCTACTTCCACCGCCGCTTCCAGGCCCCGGCCGACACCGGCGGCCGCCGCTTCCTCAGCTTCGAGGCGGTGAACTACGACGCCGTCGTCTGGCTGAACGGCAAGCAGATCGGCCGCCACGAGGGCGGCTTCACGCCCTTCGTCTTCGAGGTCACCGGCAAGCTGAAGCCGGGCGAGAACGTCGTAGTGCTGCGCGTCGACGACCGCGTCGGCCCCGAGACCCTGCCCTCGCTCGACTTCGACTGGAAGAACTACGGCGGGATCACCCGCTCGGTCTGGCTGGTGGAGACGCCCAAGACCTTCCTGCGCGACGCCTTCCTGCGGCTGGAGGCTGGCCAGATCGTCGCCGATCTGCGCGCCGACGGCCCGGCCGCCGCCGGCCTCGACGTCTCGGTCGCCATCGCCGGCCTGAACCTGACGCTGACCGGCAAGACCGGCCCCGACGGCCGCGCCCGCCCGTCGGCCAAGCCCCCGCGCGGACTGAAGCTGTGGTCGCCCGAGACGCCTACCCTCTATGAGGTGACCTTCAAGGCCGGCGAGGACGTGCGCCGCGACAGGATCGGCTTCCGCACGCTCGAGGCCCGCGGTCGCCAGATCCTGGTCAACGGCAAGGCCCGCTTCATCCGCGGCATCGCCCTGCACGAAGAGCCCCTGGGCGCCCAGGGCGGCCGGGTGATGACCCCACCCGAGGCCCGCGCCCTCTTGGAAGAAGCCAAGGCCCTGGGCTGCGACATGGTCCGCCTGGCGCATTATCCGCATACGGAAAGCACTGTGCGCCTGTGCGACGAACTGGGCCTGCTGGTCTGGTCGGAGATCCCCGTCTACTGGGACGATGTCGCCTATGAGAGCCCCAGGACCCTGGCCCTGGCCCGCGCCATGGCCGCCGAGATGGTGGTGCGCGACCGCAACCGCGCCAGCGTCGCCTTCTGGTCGGTGGCCAACGAGACGCCCACCCACCAGGCCCGCACGACCTTCCTGCGCCACGTGGTCGCCGACATCCGCCGACTGGATCCGACCCGCCTGCTGACGGCGGCGCTGAACAAGAACATCGACGTCGGCGGCGCCAAGGCCGGCCAGAACCAGTTCGTGGTCGACGATCCGCTGGCCCCCGACCTCGATGTCGTCGCCATCAACCAGTACGAGGGCTGGTACGGCCCGCGCACGCCCGACCAGGCCAAGACCGTGCGGTTCTCGAACCCGCACGACAAGCCGATGATGATGAGCGAGTTCGGCGCCGACGCCCTCTACGGCGAGCGCGGCCCCAAGGAGAACCGCTGGACCGAGGAGTACCAGGCCTGGGTGTTCGAGGAGACGCTGGCCCTGCTCGACCGCGACGGCTTCGTCGGCGTCAGCCCTTGGGTGCTGAAGGACTTCCGCTCGCCGCGCCGCTGGCACGCCCGCTACCAGGACTACTGGAACCGCAAGGGCCTGGTCAGCAACGAGGGCCGCCGCAAGCTGGCCTTCGAGACCCTGCGCCGCTACTACGCGGGCAAGACCTCGTGAGGACCGCCGCCCTTCTCGTCCTGGCCTTGCTGGCGCCCGCAACCGCGCTGGCCCAGGCCTTCGATGTCGCCGTCACGGTCGACGACCTGCCTGTGCACGGCGCCCTGCCGCCGGGCATGACCCGCCTGTCGATCGCCCGCTCACACATCGACACCTTCAAGGCGCACGGCGTCGTCCAGGCCTTCGGCTTCGTCAATTCGATCAACACGACCGATGCGCAAGGCGACGCCGTGCTCGACGCCTGGCGCGCCGCCGGCCACCCGCTGGGCAACCACACCGCCAGCCACCTCAATCTCGAGAAGGCCGACACGCTGGAGGCCTGGATCGCCGACCTCGAGGCCGGCGAGCCGGCGGTGGCCCAGCGGATGAAAGGCCAGGACTGGCGGTATCTGAGGTTTCCCAATCTGACGGCCGGCACGCGCCCCGAGCGCCACCAGGGTGCGGCCGCCTATCTGGCCGCGCACGGCTACAAGGTCGCCCACGTCAGCCTCGCCTTCGACGACTGGAGCTACAGCGACGCCTACGCCCGCTGCCTGACCAGGGGCGACCAGGCCGCCATCGGCCTGATGGAGGAGCAGTACCTGCGCGGCGTCGACGACGGGATCGCCCGCATGCGGGTGGTCTCCCAGGCGGTCTACGGCCGGATGATCCCGCAGGTGCTGCTCACCCACATCGGCGGCTGGTCGGCGCACATGCTCCCTCAGGTGATGGATCGCCTCGACGCGGCCGGCGCCCGCTACGTCACGCTGCAGGACGCCCAGAAGGACCCGGCCTATGCGCAGGCGCAGGCCATTCCCGGAGGCGGCGGGATCATGGAGCGCACGGCCAAGGCGCGGGGGATCGCCCTGCCGGCGCCCGCCCCGACCATCGAGCGCGTGGACCCCAAGAGCCTGTGCCGCTAGCGGCGCGGCCTCAGATCCCGAACGCCTCGGCCATGCGCGGCCGGTCATAATCGAGAAGCCAGTCGTCGAAGCGGCGATAGAGCTCCAGGATCGGCTCCGGCGAGAGCGCCGTCACGTCCATGCCCCGGTCGTCATAGGCGTTGACGCAGACGCCGCGTTCCAGGTCGACCAGCTTGGACTGCACCGGCGCCTGCGGCGTCACGCCGATATCGTGCGCGATCTGGCTCCACAGCAGGATGTCGGCCTGGTCCCAGGTCAGGCGCACGGCGCGGTGGACCCAGGTCTCGGCCTCGTCGTCGGCCTCGTCATCGGGCCAGACATCGCCTTTCCAGGTCGCCAGATGGGCCTTGGTCCTGACCCCCATCCTTTTCAGATGGCCAAAGGCGGTTCCCTTCGTCCAGCCGCGCCACTCGGCCCCCAGTTCCGCCTCGGGCTCGGGATTGGCGGCGATCACCCCGATCGGAGCATCGGTCGGCAGCGCCGCGCGCGCCAGGGTCCGTGCGCGGTCATAGCTGCTGGTGAACATCGTCACATGGGACCCGCCCTGGTTCAGCTCGAACCTGAGCCGATAGGGCGAGACCCACAGTTCGCGTTCCCAGTCGGGTCCAAGGGACAAGGTCATGCCCCGCTATAGGCGCCGTCGCCTGCGGCCGGCAACAGTCGCGCGCCCCGGGCGACCGCGCAAAAAAAGGCCGACCCGTCGCCTTGGTCGGCCGGAGGGGAACTATGAAGGTTGTGGTCGGCTCGCAGACGCCGAACACCCTCCCCTTCTACCGGAAGCCCCCGAACGCCGCAACAGCGGCCTGACCAATTTTCGCAACTTTCACGCTAATAGCGCCGTCATCGCGGCTTGAAAAATCCATGAAACGTAACGACTTTCGATTGCTCCATGGGTGATCTTCGCCTTTCTGCCTCACCGATACGGGGAGTGCCTGGCGCAACCTGGTCAGACCAGTGAAACCTCTCCCTTTTTTTGCCCCCCCGAAGCGCGGGGCTGAGAAGTCCTGCGTCCTTCGAGGCTCGGCTTCGCCTCGCACCTCAGGATGAGGATGTCGGCTGCACGGAATTCCTCATCCTGAGGCGCGCGCGCAGCGGGCCTCGAAGGACGCAAGGCGCCAGCCAATAGACCCTCCCCCTGAAGGGGGAGGTGGCCTGGAGGGCTGGAGGGGGAAGTATCTGGTGACGTCAGTGCGCCCCGAGCCCAGCAGCCCCCCCTCAGTCGCTCCGCGACAGCTCCCCCTTCAGGGGGAGCATCTGGGCGCCAACAGATCCCCCCCCTCTCAGGCCCGCGCCCACAGCAAAAGGCCCTCCCCTGTTTCCAGGGAAGGGCCAGGAGCCGACCGGAACGGAGAGTTTTAGTTCCGGTAGGTGAAGCCGAGGGCGAAGCGCGAACCGCCGTACTGGACCGACCAGGGATTGGCGCGGCCTTCAAAGCCGCGGTCGTCCGAGCCCACCGAAAGGCGGGCGGCCTGCAGCAGGTTGCGGCCTTCCAGGTAGACCTCGAGGTTCTTGTTGATCCTCCGCGAGATCTTGGCGTCCAGGTACTCGTACTGCTCGGAGTAGTAGGGCTCGCTCGGGTTGTACGGGAAGCGAACGTAGTTGCCGATGTTGGTGTTCGGCGCGTTGGCCACCGGCGAGGCGCTGGTGTTGCCGCACGGCGAGATGCAGGACAGCACGCGGTCGCGGGTCTGGTAGGCGATACGGGCCTTGGTGACGCCGTCGTCATACCAGAACACCAGGTTGGCGAAGTACTTCGACTGACCTTGCGGATCCAGCGCCTCGGCGGTCAGCGGGTCCATGTAGGTGACCGCGTTGCCCGACTTGGTGGTCGAGATGTTGAAGTCCATGCCGGTCTTGCTGAGCTTCCACGGCAGGTAGGTGAAGGCCGTCCGCGCCACGAACTCCCAGCCCGACTGCACGTAGCCGGGACCGTTCTCGTACGTGGTCATGCCGAACTCGTAGTCCGAGAACTTCTTGCCGCCGGTGCCCGGGATCTCGATGTCGGTGCCTTCGAAGACGTTGGCGTTCTTGACCGGCACGGCCAGCGGCCCGCCGACCCGCACCTTCTGGCGGTAGTAGGCCAGGCTGAACGAGGTGTCCTTGTTGGGATACCACTCCAGGCTCGTGTTGTTCTTGGTCGCCTGGTACGGCTTCAGGTCGGCGTTGCCGAAGGTGCCGCAGGTCATGTCCTGCTCGGAACCATCGGCGTCGGCCACGCCGTCGCGACGCTCGTCATAGGTGCAGGTGCCGCCCGGCCACAGGTACTTCATCGCCGGCGGGGCGATGGTCTTGGCCCACGAATAGCGCAGCACGACCTTGTCGGGGATCGCCCAGACGGCGGCGTTGTAGGACGGCAGCCAGCCGGTATAGCTCTTGTTGATCGACACCGGACGGACCCGGTTGGTCGTCACGATGCCGGCCGGGAGGTTGGGGTTGTTGGGGTCGAAGGCCGGGGTCTTGAAGGTGGTGGCCAGGGTCACGTAGCCCGAGCCCTCGACCTCGGTCTTGAACATCCGCGAACCCAGGTTGCCGCGGAACTCCATGCCGAACGGCAGGTCGTGCGCCAGGTCGGCCATCCAGTACCAGGAGGCCATCTTCTCCTCGGTCTCGTTGAACGGCTGCTGGTAGACCTTGCCGTCGCTGGCCGTGCACTCCTTGAGGCAGTCGAAGTTGTAGTTCACCGCGCCGGCCATCTGCGAGAAGGCCTTCTTGACGTCGATGCTGTCCCACAGCTCCAGGCCCGAGACGCCCTTGTAGCCCGGCATGAACTTGCCGGAGTTATGCTCGATCGAGCTCTGGAAGATGTCGATCAGCTGGGCCTGGGTCAGGGTCTCCAGGCCGTACAGGAAGTTGACGCCGGTGGTCGGGTTGGCGGCGTAGCCGTAGGCGCAGGCGTTGGCCGGCAGGGTCGAGGCCACGTTCGCGCAGGCCCGCACGTCGCCGCGCAGGGTCAGGGTCGGCACGAAGACGCCGGGGTCGGGCGAGTAGCCGCCGCCGCCCCACGAATTGGCCGTGCCCTTGCGATAGAGGACGCCCGCCTTGAAGCGCGTGAACAGCGGCATGTCGGGCAGGTAGGTGACGTCGAACTTCAGCTGGTCTTCGGCGCTCTCGACCTTCCGCGGGTTGAAGACCAGGCGGTAGGCGTTCGAATAGGCCGGCTGGCCCACCGCGGTCGGCACGTTCAGCTGGGCGTAGTTGCGCATGTCGGTGTCATCGAAGGACGACGGCATGTCGATCGTCCAGATGCCGTTCTCCAGCGCCCGCATGGTCGCGTTGCCGTAGGTGTAGCTGCGCGAGAAGCGCAGGTCGGTGCGCGAGTAGTCGCTTTCGTTGCGGCCGAAGATCAGGTCCATGGTCAGCGGACCGCGGTTGTAGTTGGCGCCGCCCGAGATGTAGTTCGTCTTCCAGATCTGGTCGTTCTGGATCTGGTCGATGCCCAACGCGGCGTTGGTGATGTCGAACTGGGTCAGGTGATGGTTGCCGTCCATCTGGATGGAGCCCGGCACGATGTTGGCCGCCACGCCCATCAGCGGGAACGCGTTGTTGTTCACGCTCGAGCCCGGCGTGGTGTCGATCGTGAACGGCGCCGTCGGCATGCCCTGGTTGTAGATGTAGAAGCCGCCGCCCGGGATGGCCGACAGAACGTTGGGCGTGCCGGCCGGGTAGAAGGTGTTGGTGACCAGCGAGGTCGCCGTCTGGTTTTGGGAGGCGGCGTACAGCGAGGTGATGCCGCCGCGGGTGCGCTGGCGGTTGTTCTCGTTCTGCTCGCGGTTGGCGACCTGGTACTTGGCGAAGATGGTCAGGTCGTCATTGACGCGGTAATCGAAGCGCAGGTCCCAGGATAGGCGGTCTTCGTACTGGGTCAGGTTCTGGTCGCGCACCAGGTTGGGCGCGTAGTCGTTCCACTGGTTGAGACAGCTGATCTGGGCGTTGATCTGCGCGGCCTGGGCGGCCTGGCGGTTGGCGCCGTTGCTGCCGGCCACGATCGTGCCCAGCTGGGCGTCGGTCAGCGTCGGGAACGCGGTCAGACACTCAGCCTTGGTCTTGGCCGCGGCCGACTTGGTGTAGACGTCCAGCGGCGTGGGCGCGTTGAACGTGCCGCCGCCGACCATGGCCCACGAGGCGATCGGGTCGGTGGCGCCGACGCCGTTGGCGGTGGCCGGGTTGTAGCTGAAGGTCTTGTCCGGCGAATTGTCGAAGTCGGCGAAGCGCGTATAGCCCTGGGCGTTGTTCGAGCCGCCGTTGTTCAGCGCGTGGCTGTCGTTCAGGCGCTTGCTGTAGCTGATGTTGCCGATCACGCCGAGACGGTCGTCCAGGAACTTGCGCGAGGCGACCACGCCAAGTTCGGGCGAGGCCTTGCGCGACAGCGAGTTGCCGGCGGCCGCGCCGCGGATCGAAAGGTAGGGCTTCTTGAAGTCCAGGCCCGTGCGGGTCTGGATCTGGACGGTGGCGCCCAGGCCGCCCGGGGTCATGTCGGCCGTCTGGCCCTTGATGACGTCCAGGCTCTTGATCATTTCGGCCGGGAATTCGCGCAGGTCGGCGGCGCGACCGCCGCCGTCGCCGACGGCCAGGCTGAAGCCCGAGGCGGCCACGCCCATGCCGTCCAGTTCGACGCGGGTCAGGTCCGCGCCGTTGCCGCGGATCGAGACGCCGTCGCCTTCACCAAAGCCGTTGCGCTCGATGGCGACGCCGGCGATGCGCGACATGGCTTCGTTGACGTTGCTGTCGGGGAACGAGCCGACGTCGTCGGCGACGATGGAGTCCTGGGCCGTCGCGCTGCGCTTCTTGCGCGCGATCGACGACTGCTGCGAGGCCCGCGCCCCGACGACGATGGCCTCGACTTCGGTCGGGGATTCCACCGATCCGGAGGTCTTGACGGTTTCGGATTGTGCGACGGCTTGCTGGACCGGCCAGACGGCCGCGCTCAAGGCGATGATCGACACAGCCGCGGCCGTGCGGCCGCGCGCGCTGAAGCGCTTCATTACTTCCTCTCCCAAAGTCTTCTTATTCTCGCGGGGGGCGTCTTTGGCCGCCCGCCAGGCTCATGGACTGCAATCGGCGACGTCGCCCGGACGACCCCGCGTGGGGCTCGGCCGGGCCGTCGCTATGCGCCGGCCGGTACTGTCGTGATCATCGTTTCCTCCCGCCCTCCCTGACGGTCGAAGCCGTCAGGCCTTGCCATTTTTGGCCTGACCACTTTGTTGCATAACCGAGATACTCAGACAAGTTATTGTTATGATCAATGCGATAAGCAGTTTGTCAGGTATCGAGCTATGACAGCGTTGACATAGGCGGAGAGGAATTCCGTCCGAAAGCTCAAAAACTTCGACGAAACAACGAACAACGCTCGCTCAGACGCCTTGGCCGGAGCGAGCGGTATGGCCACCTGCGGGAGCCATAAAAACTCCTACAAGTGACCGATGTTTTTCTGAAAGCGACCTGAAACGGTCGAATCGAGATGTCAGGCCTTGGCCCGGCCGGCGCTCGCATAGCCGCCGACCTCGGCCTCGTCGTCGATCACCCGGCCGGTTCCGTCCTTCACCTGGCCAAGGATGCGAAGGTCGACGGCGTCGCGGTCCCAGGGCCGCGCGCCAGCGCCCGCCAGGACGTGACGCTCGACGGCCGAGGCCGGCAGGGCCTTCAGCCCTTCAGGCCACAGCGGCGCGGCCGACAGGTGCCGAACCCGCGGCAGAGGCGTCGTCGGCAGGATCCGCAGGTCCGGCATCGCCGCCCCGCCGGCATAGGCCGCATGGTTGTCATGGGCGTAGAGGTCGAGGTCGCCCTGCCCCTCCACGATCAGGAACGGCAGGTCGGGTCTGGTGGAGGCGCCGCCGCGCACCACGTTGCCGACCAGCGCCAGCTGGCCGACCTGCCAGGCCCGCCCCTCCCATTCGGGAGCGTTCAGCGCGTAGTGCATGGCCCGCGTGCCGGGGTCGTAGACCAGGTTGTTGACCGACACGGCGTGCACCGCGCCCTTGAACAGCTGGTTGCGCTCCAGATTGTGGGCGTAGAGGTTGCCCGCGATCAGCACCTGCGTGGCGTTGTCGTGGATCAGCGTGCCCTTGGAGTGCTCGCCCTTGACGTGGCTGGCGTGCGACAGGCCCTCGGAGACGATGTTGTTGCTGAAGGTGATCCGGTGCGAGGTCCCGGCGCGCCAGGCCTCGACCGTGTCGCCGCCGTCGAACCGCGGCCCCGAGGCCGACAGGTTCTCGTCGGTGGCCCAGGCGATCGAGCAGTGGTCGACGATGACGTCGCGGGCCTTCCAGCAGGTGATCCCGTCCACCTCCCAGCCGCTGCGGTCCGCCGCCCCGTCGCGGCCCGCCCGCACCCGCAGGTGACGCAGCACGACGTCGTGGCTCTCGACCTGGACGCCCCCGCGGATGAACGTGATCCCCGGAGACGGCGCGGTCTCGCCGGCCACGGTCAGGAACGGCTCGCGGATGCGGATGCTCTTGCGGCCCAGATCGATGACGCCGGCGACGTCGAACACCACCTTGCGCGGCCCAGAAGCCTCGACGGCGGCGCGGAACGAGCCGGGTCCGTCGGCGGCCAGGGTGGTGACGCGCAAGGTTCGCCCGCCCTCCCCGCCCTTGGCGCCGGCCCAGCCCAGGGCGGCGAAGTCGGGCGCGGCGGCCTGCGTCGCCGTCGGCGCCAGCAGCACCGCTCCGGCGCCGGCCAGCACCGTCCGACGATCCATCGGCATCAGCTTGGACATCTTCATCGCCAGCTCCTGGTCGACATGGAAAAGAAGCGGCGGAGGACCGCGAGATCCTCCGCCGAGGCCGCCTTCGAGCCCTGGGGAAAGCCGAAGGGGGTGGCCGTCGCGCGGAGGGGCGCGGCGACCAGTCTCGCGGCGCGCTAGTACTTGTAGCGCACGCCGATCCGATAGTTGGGGCCGCTGCCGCCGTACGAGAGGATGACCGGGTCGTTGTAGACGAACCGCTCGGACTTCTCGTCGGTGATGTTCAGCGCCTCGAAGGTGATGCTGACCTGCTTCATCGGCTGGTAGCGCATCGAGAAGTCGACGTTCATCGTCGACTTGGCCCCTTCGAACTCGTTGATCAGCGGGCCGTCGCAGGCCGAACCGTTGGCCTGCAGGCCCGGGTCGCAGTTGCCCGAGGCGATCGGATACTTGGTGTAGTACTGGTCGCGCTGAGCCATCGAGACCCGGGCGTTGAACTTCTTGGTCTCGTAATAGACCGTGAAGTTGATGCCCTTGGGCGAGGAGCCCAGCCACGGACCGGTGCCGTAGACCGGAGCCTTGGTCACTACGCCCGTCGTGGCGTTCACCGCGCCCGGGTCGAGGATGTACTTCAGCTCGGTGTCCAGCTTGGTCATGTTGAACTGGACGCCGAGGTTCTTGAAGTACCAGGGCAGGAAGGTGAAGTCCTGCTGGTAGCTGAACTCCCAGCCCTGCAGCACGCCGCCGGGCGCGTCGCGCACCTGGCGGGCCAGCATCACGTTGTCGGCGTCGATGTAGGCGCGGCGGAAGACGTCGCCGCCGGTCTCGCCCGGGAACTGCAGGCGCAGCTGGGCGATGGCGTCGGCGTCGAGGAATTCCGACAGCGGGGCCTCGTAGAAGACCGTCTGCGGGTAGGAGTCGATGTCCTTGCGGAAGTAGCCCAGGCTGATCAGGCCGCCTTCGGTGAAGTACCATTCGGCGGCGACGTCGAAGGCCTTGCCACGGAACGGCGAGAGCTTCGGGTTGCCGACGGTCAGGGTGCCGCCGGTGACCGAGCCGTCGCCCGGAATGCTGACGCCGGTGACGGCCGGCGACAGGTTGCCCAGCAGCGGTCGGGCCATGACCTTGGCCGCCGCGACGCGGATATAGAGGTTGTCCAGCGCCTCCCAGGTCAGGTTACCGGACGGCAGGGTGTCGGTGTACTTGTTCTCGCCGCGGATCGGACGGCCGGCCGTGGTCTCGCCCAGCGACTCCACTTCGGTCTCGGCCTGGCGGACGCCGAAATTGCCGAACAGGCGACGCCCGCCCCAGACCTGATAGTTGAAGCCGAACTGGGCGTAGTAGGCGAGGTTCTTCTCTGCCACCTCGAACGAGGCCGAGCGGTTGCGCTTCCGGGTGATGCGGAAGTCGCCGTACTTGTTGATGCAGTCGCAGTCGAAGCCGAACACGCTGCTGAAGGCCTCCAGGTTCGGCGCATAGAAGCGCGTGGTCGAGCCTTGCGGCACGTCCAGCCCCTGGCCGAACTCGATGACCTGGCCCAGCGAGGCGCTGGTCACGCCGGCCTCCTTCTCGGTCGGGTTCAGCAGGTCGTTGTTGCGCTCGTACTGGTCGGTCGAGAACTCGTACTTGCGACCGGTGATCCCGAACTTGATCGTCCAGTTGTCGTCCAGCTCGTAGGCGACGTCGATCTTGCCGCCGTTATAGGTGTTCAGGGTGTTGCGCTTGTAGTGGCGCATCCCCGAGAAGCCCTTGACGATGCCCCACTTGTTGGGATCGGCCGCATCGAACCCGGCGTCGAAGCGCGGCATGCCCGAGGCCCCGCGCTCGTCGAAGATGAAGGGCTCCTGGGCGTCCATGTAGTTGAACTCGACCAGGGTGCCGGTGTTCTTGTTCTCCGACCGCGAGGCCCCGTACGAAGCGGTAGCCTTGAGCTTGTCGCTGAACTCGTGGGTCAGCTCGGCCGACACCTGGCGGAAGTCGGTGGTGTAGGCGCCGCGGTCGGCGCCCGAGCGCCAGTCGACGTTGCCCAGCTTCAGGTACTCGGCGTTCTGGCCCACCACCTCAGCGTCGAGCAGCTTCACCGACGGGCGGCCGATCAGGTCGCCGCGGAACGGCAGGCTGGCCGCGGGCCCCGCGTAACCGGGCGAGGACGGGTTGGTGTAGTACTCGTACGGATCCAGGTTGTAGGGGTTGTAGCTGTAGGTGTAGCCGCTGACCGGGTTCTGGCCGTAGAGCTGCTGGCCGCAGTCCTGCCCCGGGTTCAGGTCGGTCTCGGCCGTGAAGGTGCAGCCGCCGGGATAGAGCGCGCGACGCTGGGCGTCGGTCATGGCGCTGCCGTTGCGCGCCGTCGCGGTGGGCGTGTTGGCTCCGTACGAGTAGCTGGCGTTGGTGTTGTTGCGGTTCAGCCCCACCGGCGACAGCTGGTAGTTGGTGCTGACGCTCTCGAACCGCGAATAGAGGCCATCGACCGTCAGCTTGGTGCGCGGGCCGATCTCGAACTGGAACGCGCCGGTCAGGCCCAGGCGCTCGGTTTCGACGTCGCGCTGGGCGATCGACGGCAAGGCCGGAAAGCGGATCTGGCTGTCGTTGCAGCCCGGCGAGGTCGGAGTCAGGCCGGTCACCGGCTGTCCGCTGGTCGCCGCGCAGTTGGGGTAGAGCTTGGCGTAGGCGGCCGGATCCGATCCCGTCATCTCCGCATAGGCCAGCGGATTGGCCAGCGGGTTGTAGTAGTTGGCCGGATTGGCCTTGTAGGCGTCCAGCGCCGCCCCCGTCAGGGTGGTCGGGATCAGGGCGGTGAACACCGTGCCGGTCGGCGCCGCGAAACCCGCCCGACCCGGCAGTTCGTCGCCGGTCCAGGTCGAGCCGCGATAGACGTAGTCGGACGAGCCGCCGCCGCGGGCGTAGGTGTCGTCCTCGGAGGTGCGCTTGGCGTAGGCGGCCGACAGCAGCAGGCCCACGCGCCCGTCGAACCAGCGGTTGGAAACCAGGCCCGTGATGCGCGGGCTGTGCTTCTTGCCGTTCTCGTAATAGCTGTCCTCGGCCGACAGGGCGAAGGCGCCCTTCTTGTAGTCGAACGGGCGGCCGGTGATCAGGTCGACGGTGGCGCCCAGCGAGCCCTCGTCGGCCTCGGCGGACGACGACTTGCGCACCCGCACCGAGCTGAACAGCTCCGAGGCGAAGGCGTTGAAGTCAAAGGCGCGCGAGCGGTTGGGGCTGGAGCCGGAATCGTTGCTGGCGCCCGTCGACAGGGCCTCCATGTTGTTGATCCGCACCCGGCTGAAGTCGCCCGACAGGCCGCGCACGCTGATGGTGCGGCCCTCGCCGTTGTCGCGGTCGATCGAGATGCCCGGCAGGCGCTGCAGCGACTCCGCCAGATTGCTGTCGGGGAAGTCGGCGATGTCCTCGGCGTTGATGGCGTCGAGCATCACGTCCGAGTTCTTCTTGGTGTCGATGGCGCTACGCAGGGCGGCGCGATAGCCGGTGACGACCACCTCGCTGACCGCGTTGTCGGTGATCGGCTGGTCGGCCGGCGGCGGCGACGCGGCCTGGGCCAGCGCGACGGCCGGCGTCAGCAGCGCGGCCACCGTCAGGCTCGAAATTCCGGCCAGCAGCCGTGTGCGCGGCGGCGCCTTGCCCGTCTTGTGATTGGTCATCCCTATTTCCCTCCCAATTGTTGAGCGCGTCGCTCCGGACGCGTCGGCTTTGGCGCAAGCGCTCCCGTTCGCCGCGCCAGGGGCGCGGCGGCGAGAAAGCCCGCACTGATCTCTTGGTCTTCACGGACGGCGGCTGGCCGCCGTCCTGGTCTCAGCTCTAGGCGCTAGACATCGTCGCTCACCCTCCAGGGCTCGTGATCGGATCGGCCGCCAGCCAGTCCAGCGCATTGCTCAGCCAGCGCGTCTGGAGCGGGGCGACCATGTCGGGCAGGCGATGGACCAGCACCCGCGCCGCGCCCTTGCGCGCGGTGAAACTGGCCGCGCCGTTGTGGCGGTCATGGTCGCGGCTGTAGGCGGCGATCACCTCGACGCCCTCCCCGTCGACCAGCAGGCCGTTCGAGGGCTGGCCCTCCACCTGGTGCAGCACGCTCATGGCCATGTCGGCCGGGATGCCGGCGAAGGTCGGATGGCGCCGCACATAGTTCCAGTTGCCCATCCAGGGCGCCCGCAGGCCGCCGACCTGGCCGGCGTAGGTGAAGAGGCCAAGACCAGCCAGTTGCCTGGCCACGCCCTCGGCCAGGCCGTCCTCCTGCACCACCGCAAGCAGCGACGTTCCGCTCGACACCGCGGCGAGCACCTCGGGGGGAAGCTCGCCCAGGACCAGTTGCGGCTTCTCGCCCTTCTTGGGCTGGGCCTCCAGGCCCGTCTGTTCGCCGACCTGCCGGCGGACGATCTCGTCGGCCTTGAGGCCCGAGGCGACGATCCCGTCGTAGCGAACACCAGCTTTGAAGTCCTCGACCGTGACCCCGGCCAGCTTCTCCAGTTGGCTGCGCAGGCTCCTGGCGACGCCGGAGACGGCGATCTTCAACTTGCGACGCGAGCCGCCGACCGGCGCGGCGACCCAGACCTCGCGGTTGGACACCACCTCGCCCTTGCCGGCGAGGGCCAGGCGGATCACATGCCGCCCTTCCCGCTCGAAGGCCGGCGCGCGCACGCTCTCGGCCACCAGCCACGACATGCGGTCGGCCTCGTGCGGGGGCGCCGGCCAGCGCCCCGCCGCTCGCGCTGCGCCATCCGGCCCGACGATGCTGAGCACCAGATCACCGACGACCGGCCTGCCGGTATCGTTGAACAGCCAGACGTCCAGTTCCGCCGCCTCGCCGGGCGCATAGGCCAGCTTACGGGGCTTGGCCACGGCCAGGACCGGCCGCAGGCTCTGACTCATCAGAACCGGATCAGCCTTGAAGCCGCGCAGGGCGTCGACGATGCCCGAATGGTTCTCGATCGCCGTGCTTTCCCAACCCGAGATGGCCGCGACGTCGACCGTTTCGCCCAGCCGGATGTTCTCCAGGTAGTTGCGCCAGGCCTCGTAGGCCTTGCGCCCCACCGACAGGAACAAGGACTCGGTGGTAGGGAACGCCTTGCGGAAACCCCAGCGGTCCAGATAGGCGCTGGTGGCCTCGACGATGACCTTGTGGTCCTCCAGGTCGTAGCTCTTGCCGCCCTTGGCCAGGATCTCGGCGACCATGGCCACGTGGTTGTCGGCCACGGCGCAGCCCTGCATCTCGCCGAACTCGACGATGAAGGGCTTGCCCTTCTGCAAGTGGATGTAGTCGTCCTTGGACGCGTAGAACTTGTCGTACCACTGGTCGCCGGCGCCCTGGTGCTCCACCCACCAGCCGCCCCATTCCTCGACGTCCGAACGCAAGTAGTGGTCGTTGTACGGCAGGTACATCGCCTGGGCCACGCCGCGCTTGACGAAGCCGTCGTTGAGGATCACCGCCCGGCTGGGATCCAGGTCATGCATGGCTTTCAGCACGAACTGCACGTCGGGATTGGCCAGGTTCGCGCCGATCTCGTTCTGCAGGGTGTAGTGGGCCAGCGACGGATGCGAACGGAACGCCCGCACCATCGCCTGGCACTTCTCGACCATGAACTGGCGGCTGAATGCGTCGGCGGGATTGAGGCTCTCGCCCGGCTTGAGGTCGCGACCGATGGCGTGGCGGCCGCCGCCGGGCTCCATCACCCGAAGCAGGCCCATCTCGTCCATCGCCTGGAAGACCTCGGGCTTGCCGACGTTGCGGTGGAAGTGCAGCGCGTTCAGGCCCAGCGCATGGGCGGCGGCGACCTCGCGACGCGCCAGCTCCTTGGTCGGCCACAGGCCGTTGAAACCCCAGTAGCCCCAGGAGATCGCCGAATAGAGCCGGATGCGACGGCTGTTGAGGCGCAACAGGGCGTCGGTTCCCACGCCCTCGACCCCAAACCAGCGGAAGCCGAAGCGCACCTCGCGCGTATCGACCTCGCCCCTGACCTGCGCCCACGACAGGCGCAGCCGATGCAGGCGCGGCGTATCGAGGTCCCAGAGCTCGGCCTTGGGCGCGGTGACCAAGAACCGGGCCCGCAGGCGGCGGCCGCCCTCCAGGGCCTCCAGCCCTTCCAGCTTGATGTCGGCGGCGACGCTCACGCCCCTGTCGTCGACGAGGCTCGCCGAAGCCTTTGCGCGCAAGCCTTGCAGGTCGGCGGCCGGCTGCTCCAGCACCACGTCCATGAAGGCCGTGATCGTGCGCGGCTGCGGGGTGTTGAGCACCCAGGCGTCGTCGATCCGGGCGGCCAGCGGATGCACGCTCAGCGTCATACCGCGGTCGAGCCCGCCGAAGCCGTGCGAGGCGAACAGCTTCACCTTGCCCCAGACCATGGTGGTGCTGTCACGCCAGTCGAAGCGACCGCCGGGATTGGTGATGCGGATGGAAAGACGGTTGGCCTCGCCCGGCTTCATCGCCGCCGTCAGGTCGCAGGCGAACGGCAGTTCCGACATGATCGAATAGCCGACCAGCCGCTCGTTGAGGAACACCTCGGCCCGCAGCCGCGCGCCGCGCAGGTTCAGCAGGACCCGCTTGCCCTTGGCGCCGGCGGGAATGTCGAGCGTCCGCGACCACCAGGAAACGCCCTTGTAGGCGCCGTAGCGGGGCACGTCGTCGTCCTCGGCGTAGCGGTATTCGTCGGCGCCGTAGGGGCGCGAGGCGAACCTGCCCCAGAAGTGCTCCTCGACCGTGGTCGGCAGGCTGACGGTGATGGCGTCGGATGATCCGAGCGCGCCCCAGCCGCCGGTCGGTGGATTGACCGGCAGGGCCGCCAGGTCGACGGCGCTGGGCAGGTGCAGCGCATCGTCCTTCCAGGACGCAGCCTGGTCGATCCAGAGGCTCCAGCCCTCGTCGGAGACGGCCAGCAGATCAGCAGCCGACGCCGGCGCGACCATGCCGGTCGCGGCCAGACCCGCGCCGCCGGCGGCCAGGAAGGAACGGCGATCCAGCTTCACGGCAGCACCTTCCGGCCCGAGACGTCGAAGCGGGCGGAGACCCCGGCGGGCTTGGCGAGGCCCGGACGCGACACCGGCTGTCCGCCGCCGATCCAGAGGTCGACCGGCCCCGCCTCGACGGCGCGCACGCCGGCTGCGTCGACGACGCTGAGCGCCGAAGGATCGAGCTCGAAGGTCAGGGTCTTGGTCTCGCCGGCCTTGAGAACGATCCGCTGAAAGCCCTTCAGCGAACGGATGGGCGCGCCGGCCGCGCCGCGCGAGACATAGAGCTGTGCGACCTCGTCGCCGTCGCGGGCGCCGATGTTGGCGACATCGACACTGATCTTCATCGCTTCGCCGGCCTTCACCGACTTGGCCAGCTTCGGCTGGCCGTAGGTGAAGCGGGTGAAGCTCAGCCCATGGCCGAACGGATAGAGCGCCTCGCCGCCGAAGTAGCGATAGGTGCGCCCGGCCATGCCGTAGTCCTTGAACGGCGGCAGTTGGTCGGCCGAGCGATAGAAGGTCAGCGGCAGACGGCCGGACGGGCTGAAGTCGCCGGCGATCAGGCCGGCGACGGCGTTGCCGCCCTCCCCGCCCGGATACCAGGCCTCGACGATGGCCGGCAGCTTTTCGTCGGCCCAGTTCACGGCCATGGCCGAACCGTTCATCAGCACCAGCACCACGGGCTTGCCGGTGGCGTGCAGGCCTTCCAGCAGGCTCTGCTGCGGCGCGGGCAGGTCGATGCGGGTGCGGTCGCCGCCGGCGAAGCCCGGAGCGCGGACCGACATCTCCTCGCCTTCCAGCTTGGCGGTCAGGCCGCCGACGAACAGCACCAGATCCGCGTCCTTGGCCGCGGCGATCGCGGCCTCGGCGCCCTGGCTGGGCTTGCTCCAGGTCAGGCGCTGGTCACCGCGATCGCCGTCCTGCCAGGCCTCGACGGTGATGGCGTGCGACCGGCCCGCGGTCAGGGCGACGGCGCCCTCGGGCGTGGCGTCGGCGGGGCGCTTCCAGGCGTCGACCACGACCTTGCCGTCGACGATCACCCGATAGCCGCCTTCGCCGCGCAGGGTGAAGCGATGGACGCCCGTCTCGGTCGGCTTGAGGAAGCCCGTCCAGCGGGTCGAGGTCTGGCGCTTTTCGCGCTGGGGGCGCCCCCACCCGACCTGGACGTTGGCGGCGCTTTCGACCTTGGCCTCACCGGCCAGGTCCAGACCCTGGAAGGTCTCGAGCTTCACGCCCTTGGCGACGCAGGCCGCATCAGAGCAGAGCGCGTCATTGGGCAGGGTGTTCATCGGCGCGCCGACCAGCCCCGTCCCCTCGACGAAGGTCACCTCGGCATCCGGATAGCGCGCGCGGATCCCGGCCAGCACCGTCACCGGCCTGGAGGGCGTGCCGTTGTAGTTGCCGACCAGGGCGTCGAGGCTGTCGGCGTTCGGACCGATCACCGCGATGCGCCTGGGCGCGGCCTTCAGCGGCAGCAGGCCGTCGTTCTTCAGCAGCACCATCGAGGCCTGGGCCGTCTTCAGCGACAGGGCGCGGTTGGCGGGCGTGTCGTTGTCGGCGGGCGTGATCTTCGAATAGGCGACATTGGCCGGCGGATCGAAGAGACCCAGCTTGATGCGGGCGACGAACAGGCGACGAACGGCCTGGTCGAGTTCCGCCTCGGTCAGCAGCCCTTTCTGCACCGCCTCCACGATCGGACCGATCTCGGCGCTCTTGTTGAGCCCGAACTCGGCGCAGATCAGGTCGGTGCCGGCCTTCAGGCTCACGGCCACGCCTTCGGCCGGCGTCTTGGCGTAATTATGCGAGGTCGGCAGGAAGACGTCGGCGATGGCGGCGCAGTCCGAGACCACGTGGCCCTTGAAGCCCCACTTGCCGCGCAGCGTGTCCTTCAGCAGGAAGTCGCTGGCGCAGGCCGGCACGCCGTCGACGGCGTTGTAGGCGCACATCACGGACTCGACCTTGCCGCGCTTCACCAGCGCCTCGAAGGCCGGCAGGTAGGTGTCGGCCAGATCGTGCTTGCTGGGATGGATGTCGTCGTGGTGCCGGTCGGCCTCGGGGCCGCTGTGCACCGCGAAGTGCTTGGCGGTGGCGGCGGTCTTGTAGTGCTTGGGATCTTCGCCCTGCAGGCCGTGGACGAAGGCGACGCCGAACTCGGCGGTCAGGTGCGGGTCCTCGCCCCAGGTCTCCTGCCCTCGGCCCCAGCGCGGATCACGGAAGATATTGATGTTGGGCGACCAGACGGTCAGCCCCCGATACTGGCCGGAGCTTCCGTCAGCGCCGCGCTTTTCGACGTACTTGGCGCGAAACTCGGTGGCGATGGTATCGGCCACGTCCTGGATCAGCGGAACGTCCCAGGTGGCGGCCATGCCGATGGCCTGCGGAAACACCGTGGCCTCGCCCGCGCGGGCCACGCCATGCAGGCCCTCGCTCCACCAGTTGAAGGCGGGCACGGAAAGGCGCGGAATACCCGGCGCGGCATGCTTCAGCTGGCCGGCCTTCTCCTCCAGCGTCATGCGCGAAACCAGATCGGCCGCGCGAGCCTCCGGCGACAGCGTCACGTCATGTAAGGCGTCGGCGCCCGCCAGGGCGACGGCCGGCGCCGACGCCAGGGCCAACGCCAGAAACGAGGCCACGCCGAAGCGACGGCTGCGGACGGATACGCTCATCAAACATCGCCTCGGGAAGAGTTCAGGTCGCGCAACAGCTTACGATCGGGTCGGTAGACGACGGCGCGCTCGCCGCCGAGATCGGCGCGAACCCCGCTCATCGGATTGACGAGGCCGTAGCGGCGCTTGTCGCGGATTTCGAAACGCCCGACGCCGGGCAGGTCGACCACCTTGCCCTCCAGCAGGGCCTCGCGGATCTGGCGGCAGAGAGAACGGGTCAGCATGTCGCCGACATCCGCCTGGAAGGCCCGGGCGATATCGAGGACGGGCTCTTCGGCGGGCCGCTCGCCGCCGGCGGATCGGCCGTGCGATGTCGCGCTTGAGTCGCGCACAGAGCTGTTCATCGAACCGCCTCCCCTTCCCATGCCGCGGCCTTGTCGACCGTCTCGCCCGGTTAGCCACCGGTGTCATGATTGAAATAAGCATGTCGCAATCGACACGAAAAGAGAAAAAGGTACCGGTAACTTAAATAAATGCGGAGAATTTATCCGCTTTTCTTCCCGACACTAAACGACGTCCGGCAAACAGCCATCCGCACAAGAAAAGCGTCGGGGACGCATAATTTTTCGCAGTCCATTGATCGTGCGGACTTTCGCCAGCATCGTCCGGCCAACCGGCGAGACCGGATGTTTGGGGAGACCCCGTGTCGAGGGCGGAGCGGCCAGAGGCTCGCGGCGACGATGCTGAGCATTGGGCCGAGCAGTGGAAAGACCGATCGGCCTATCGGCGCACCTATGCCCAGGACTGGGGCGACCTGTGCGCCTTTCTGCGCGCGCGGTTCGGCGCGGGCCCGCCCGACCCCGAGGATGTCGCCCAGCAGGCCTTCCTCAAGCTGGGGGAGCGTCCCTCCGACCGATCGCTGGAAAGCCCGCGCGCCTTCGTGTTCCGCGTCGCCATCAACCTGACCCTCGATGGCCGCCGTCGCCGCCAGCGCGCGGCGCGTCTGCTGGACGCCTCCACCCAGGCCCTGGAGCCGGACGACGCGCCCGACGTCGAGCGCGCCCTGATCGCGCGGGACGACCTGAAACTGCTTGAAAAGGTGGTCGCCGGCCTGCCGGATCGGCACCGCCGCTATCTGGCGGCCAGCCGCATCGAGGGCCTCAGCTTCGCCGAGATCGGGCGGCGCGAGGGCGTCTCCGAAGCCCTGGTGCGCAAGACCATCGACGAGACCACCGCCGTCTGCCAGCGCGCCCTGGCGCGCGGCGCCATCGACTACAAAGCCGACTACAGGGGCCTGTCGCGTGAACGCAACCGTCGATCCTGACTCGCCGATCGGCCAGGAGGCCCGGGCCTGGGCCCTGGCGGTGTTCGGCGAGCCGTTCCCGCCGGAGCGCTCGGCCGCGCTGCGCCGCTGGCTGGACGCCGACGAGACGCACCAGCGGGCCTACCGGGAAGCCGAAGCCGTCCTCCTGGCGCTGAGCGAGCTGAACCTCATGGCGCGGCCGACAAAGGCCGCCCGACGCCTCGCCCCCAAGCGGACAGCGGCCTGGATCGGCGGGGTGACAGCGCTAGCCGCCTGCCTGGTCGCCGCGATCTTCATCGCCGGCCCGCCGGCCCCGCTGGAAAGCGGCGTCCAGGCCCGACAGGTCGCCCTCAGGGACGGCAGCACGGCCGTCCTGGCCCCCGGCAGTCGCCTGGCCCAACCGTCGCGCTGGAACGACCGCCGATACGTGCTGGAACGCGGCGAGGCCTTCTTCAGCGTGCGCAAGGCCGACGGCCGGCGTTTCCAGGTCGCGGTGGGCCAGGCCGAGGTCGAGGTGCTGGGCACCCGCTTCGACGCCCGGCAAAGCGCGAGCGGCCAGGTCCGCGTGGCGGTCGAGGAAGGGCGCGTCGCCGTCTACGAAGGCAAGGCCCGGCGACAGGTCGCGCGCCTTGGCGCGGGCGACTACGTGATCGTCGAGAAGGGCCAGGCCGAAACGGGCCGACTGTCTGCACCCAACCAGGCCGCCGCCTGGCGCGCCGGGCGGCTGGCCTATGCCGACGCCCCGCTGGGCGACGTGATCGCCGACCTCGCCGCCAGGGGACACGGCGACCTCACGGTCACGCCGCGCGCCGCGGCGCTGCGCGTCACCGCCAGCTTCCAGCTCGAACAGGCCGACCGCTTCATCGCCAGCCTGCCCGACATCCTGCCGGTCAGCGTCAGGACCGCCGACGGCCGGCGAACCATCGACGTTCGCCCCGAAAGCCCGTCTCGGCCGCGATGAAGGTCATCCCCGCGATCGGGGTCATGGCCGCCGCCTGGCTGGCGACCGCGCCGGCCCTGGCGGCCGCGCCCGAACGGCGTTTCGCCTTCGACCAGCCGGCCCAGCCGCTGGCCACCGCGCTGCTGGCGGTGTCGGCCCGAACCGGCGCAGTGATCGCCGCCCCCGCGGCGATGACGGCCGGCCGCCGCGCGCCGGGCCTTTCGGGATCGATGCCGCTCGGCCAGGCCCTGCGAACCCTGCTGGCCGGCTCGGACCTGGACTTCTCGATCTCGGCCTCGGGCGTCGTGACCCTCAAACGTCGGACCGAGGCGATCGCCACCGCCCCGCCCTCGCCCGTTCGCCTCCCAGCCCCGCAGCCTGACGAGCCCACCCTCGTCACGCCGATCAGCGTGCTGGCCCGCCCCCTGGCCGAGCCCACGACGGAACAGGCGCGCGACGCGCCGGCCCAGGTCGACGTGCTGCTGGAGGATCAGCTTCGCGGCGCCGGCGCGCTCGGCCTCGGCGACGCCCTGCGGCAGATGCCGGGCGTGACGGCTGGACCGGAAGCCGGCGAGGCGCGCCAGATCGCCGTACGGGGCGTCGGCGGCCGCTTCACGCGGGTGCGGGTCAACGGCATGGAGACCCTGGCCACCTTCGGGGCCAGCAACGCCGTGGGCGGCACCAATCGCGGGCGAGCGTTCGACTACAACATCTTCGCCGCCGACCTGTTCAAGCAGGTGCGCCTGCAGAAGACCGCCTCGGCCGACGTCGACGAAGGCTCGCTCGGCGCGACGATCGACATGCGCACCCGCTCGCCCCTGGAACTGCCCGACCGCCATGCGGTGCTGATCGTCGAGGGCGGCTACCAGACCCTGTCGCGCGAGGCCCAGCCGCGACTGTCGGCGGTGCTGTCGCGCAGGGACGCCGCCGGCAGGCTGGGCGTGCTGGTCTCGGCCGCCTATTCGGGCCGCTCGGTGGTCGAGGCGGGCGCCAGCGCCGGCCAATGGGAGACCGGTCTCGCCGTCGCCCCGGGTTTCGGATCAGTGGCCGCGCCGCTCGACCTGGCGAGCGTCAACGCCGCCCTGCACGCCCGCATCCCCCGGCTGGAACTGATGGACATCGATCAGGATCGCCTGGGCCTGACGGGATCCCTCGAATGGCGCCCGGACGACGCCACCCGCATCGCCCTGGACACGATCTACGCCGAGCTCCGCTCCAGCCGCCGCGAGAACCTGCTGGAAAGCTTCACCTTCCGCACGCCCGGCGTCTGCGCGACGCCGCCGGATCCGCGCTGCGGCATCAACGCCGTCAAGGTCACACAGGCGGACATCGCCCTGTTCGGCGGCCGCAAGCCCGTGCTGATCGCCGGCAGTTTCGACGATGTCGACGTGCGCTCCGAGGCCCGCCGCGACGAATTGAACACGATCTTCCGCCAGACCACCCTGGCGGCCACCCACCGGTTCCGCGACGGCCTGGAAGGCCGGCTGCTGGCCGGGTTCAGCCGCTCGGACTTCAGCAATCCGGTCCAGCAGACGCTCTACCTGGAACAATTCGACGTCGACGGCTTCGCCTACGACTTCTCGGACAAGGATCGCCCCGCGCTCGATTTCGGCGACGCGGCCCTCGCTTCACCCGACGCCTGGACCATCAGCGAGTTCCGCTCCGATCCCAACTGGGTCGACAACAGCTATCGGTCGCTGGCGCTGGACCTGGAGAACCGCTCGGGTCCGCTGGACTGGCGCGCGGGCCTGCTGGCCAAGACCTACCGCAACGTCGGCTCGGCGCGCATGCGGTCCGACGGCGGCATCGGCAACATCAACGCCCAGCTTCCCGCCGGCCTGCAGGCCCTGCCCCTGGCCGACTATGTCCGGCTCGTCGGCCAGGGCGTCGACTTCGGCGTCGTCGGCGCGCCGGAGCGATGGCTGGCGATCGACACAACCGCGGCGCTGGCGGCGGCCTGCGCGCGGGGCGGATGCTCGGACTTCACACTCGGTCCAGGTCCGGTCGCCGGGTTGAACTACGACGTCACCGAGCGCTCCGACGCGGGTTTCCTTCAACTGGCCCTCCCCCGCTCGCCTTCCCGCAGCTTCTGGGGCGAGGCGGGCCTGCGCGTGATCCACACCCGGCTGGACGCCGCCAGCCTCGATGTAGGGCAGGACGCGGCAGCGCGCTGGACCCGTGCATCGAGCGACTACTGGTCCACCCTGCCGTCGCTGAACCTCGCCTGGAGCCCCTCGTCCGACGTGGTCCTGAGATTTGGCGCGGCAAGAGTGATGGTGCGGCCCGACCTGATCAGCCTGCGCCCCGGCGTCAGCGTATCGACCACCGGCGCCAAGTCGGCCTCGTCGGGCAATCCCGACCTGCGCCCCACGCGCGCCGACGCCTTCGATCTGTCGGTGGACTGGCGTCCGCGTCCGGGCGTGCAGCTCTCGGCGGCGATCTACCGCAAGACCATCGCCACCACGGTGCAGGGCACCAGCACCCGCCCAGCGCCCTTCTCGGCCAATCCGTTCGGGTTGCCCGACAGCGTCGCGGCCGCCGCCTGCGGCGCAGCGCCCGATTGCTCGCCCGGCTTGCCGATCTGGCAGTTCTCGCGGCCGATCAATTCGGGCCCGGGGCGACTGACCGGCATGGAGGTCTCGTTCCGCGCCCCGCTCGGCGAAGTCTGGAGCGTGCAGGGCGCGGCGGCCTACACGCGCACGGTGGTGCGGCTGCTGGATCAGGCCGGCGTCTGGGTCGACATGCAGGACGCCCTGGGCGCACCGCGCGTCGCGGCCAATATCGGCCTCGCCTATCAGCGGCCCGGCCTGGAAGCGCGCGCCGCGCTCAGCCATCGCAGCCGCTATCTCGCCACCATCCCGGCCCCCAACGGCGGCGACGTCGACGGGGTCGACCCGCTCACCACCCTGGACGCCGCCGCGCGCCTGACGCTGTCGCCGCGCCTGACCCTGACCGCCGAGGCCGCCAACCTGACCGACGCCTACCAGCGCCAGTTCAGCGACCGCACGCTCATTCCGACCTATCGCCACCACACCGGGCGCGAGTTCCGACTGGGCCTGCGCTGGACGATGTAGTTCCGGGGCTCATCGGCGCAGATGACGGCCGCTCAACGGCCAGCGCCTCATAGAGTGTTGCAGAATTACTCATAAGCGCCAGCCAGCGCCGTCGCGCGCGCGCAGACGATCTGAATAGCCATCAAATTCAATGCACAAACAAATCTTCCATCAGCACTGGAAGACGAGCCTGAAGCGAACGCAGTTTTTCTGAATACCCACAGAGGCCGAGGCGGCACCCGAATACCACTCGGAGGCGACGCGATGCGCCGCTCTCCTTCTTTGGCGACTTCCCCGCGTTCACTTCCGGCCGCCGCCTCGGCGGCGGCCGCTTCTTGGGGAGGTCCTGGTACAGGGCGTTCTCAAACTTGGTCAGCCGTCGCTCGTTCATCACTCGCGCCTTCGCTCTCGGAGGCTTCGCCGCCGGCCATGCCGCCCTTCAGGGCCTGGGCCTGACATCCGCCGCCTTCGCGCAGGACGCGCCGGGCCTGCCGCGCGACTTTGGCAGGGGCCGCTCGGCCATCGTGCTGGGCGCCGGGATCGCCGGCCTGGTCGCCGCCTACGAACTGGAGCGCGCCGGCTTCTCCGTCACCGTGGTCGAGGCCCGCGATCGGGTCGGCGGCCGTAACTGGACCATCCGCGGTGGCGACCGCGTCGAGACGCTGGAGCGCCCCGGCCAGACGGCCGGCTTCTCGCCCGGCCTCTATTTCAACGCCGGCCCTGCCCGCCTGCCCAGCCATCACCAGGGCGTGCTGTCCTACGCCAAGGCCCTGGGCGTGCCGCTGGAGGTCGAGGTCAATTCCAGCCGCAGCAGCCTCCTGCAGTCCGACGCGGCGTTCGGCGGCAAGCCGATCCAGCAGCGCCAGGCGATCAACGACCTGCGTGGCGGCCTGTCCGAACTGCTGGCCAAGGCCACGCGCGGCGGCGGCCTGGACCAGGAACTGACCGTGGCCGACAGGGAGCGCCTGCTGGCCTTCCTGAAGACCTATGGCGATCTCGACGCCGGCGGCGCCTACAGGGGCTCCGAACGGTCCGGCTATGTCACCGCGCCCGGCGCGGCCGACCAGAAGGGCGTCGCGCGGCCGCCGCTGGCCCTGCGCGAGCTGCTGTCCGACGAGACCCTGCCCTACGCCCTGTTCGAGGAGAACATCCTCATGCAGGCCACCATGCTGGAGCCGACCGGCGGCATGGACGCCATCCCCAAGGCGCTCGCCAAGGCGCTGAAGGGACCTGTGCTGCTGGGGGCCGAGGTCACGGGCTTTCGCCAAACGCCGCAGGTCGCCGAAGTCGCCGTCCGTGATCGGAGGAACGGCGCCGCGCGCAAGCTGACCGCCGACTACCTCGTCGTCACCGTGCCGCTGCCGGTCCTGGCCAGGATCGCCAACGACCTGCCGGGCGAAGTCCAGGCCGCCGTCGCCGAGGCCAAGTATGACAACGCCACCAAGGTGGCCTTCGACGCGCCGCGCTTCTGGGAGGCCGAGCAGATCTATGGCGGCCTGTCGTTCGTCGGCGGCGAGACCACCCTGGTCTGGTACCCCAGCGGCGGCTTCCACCAACCGCGCGGCCTGCTGGTCGGCGCCTATACCGTCGGCGCAGCGGCAAGGGCCTTCCAGGCGCGAGGCTTCGATGACCAGGTCGCCGTCACCCGCGCGGCGATCGACAAGCTTCACCCCGGCAAGGGTCGCGAGCTCGCCGCGCCGCTGGTGATCGACTGGAACCGCCAGGCCTTCACCCTCGGCCCGTGGATCCACTGGGAGGCCGACGGCAACGACCCGGCCGCCTATCGCCTGCTGAACCAGCCCCATGGCCGGATCTTCCTGTCCGGCGCCCACCTCTCGCAACTGCCCAGCTGGCAGGAGGGCGGCGTCGCCGCCGCCCGTCGCACGGTCGGCCTGATCGCCCAGCGCGTCCGCGCCGATCGCCTCACCCTTTCCCGAACGGAGATCCGTCCATGATCCGCAAGCTCGCCTTCGCCCTTGTTCTGGCCGCCGCCTTCGCGGCGGGCTCGGCAAACGCCGCCGAGATCCGCCGCGCGCCGTCATCGGGCGCGATCGCCATCACCCCTTCGGTGGCCGTGCCGGCCGGAACCGAGCTCGTCTTCCTCAGCGGGGCCCTGCCGGCGATCGCCGACAAGACCAGGCCCGGCACGACCGAGGAACAGACCCGCTCGGTGCTGGCCAGGCTGGAAGCCGCGCTGAAGGCCGAGGGGCTTGGCCATGGCGACGTGGTCAAGGCCACCGTCTTCCTGGTCGGCGATCCGGCCAAGAACGGCGAGATCGACTTCGCGGGCCTCAACACGGCCTGGGCCGAGGCCTTCGGCACGGCCGCCCAGCCCAACAAGCCGGCGCGCAGCACGGTGAAGGTGGCGGGCCTCGTCCTGCCCGGCGCCCTGGTCGAGATCGATTTCGTCGCCGCCAAGACCCGCTGACGGGGCGCGCGGCTTTCCAGTTTGGCGTGACGGTCGCTGTCGGCCGCCACGCCGAAGACTCCGCCGCGCGACGGGGCCGCTTCCCCGGCCGATCGCGCATCCCAACAATCTGAAGCTTTCATCGGGGGATAGGATGAAAACCCAAATTCTGGGCGCGTCGGCGCTCGCCTTGACCACGGCCCTGTGGGGCGGGATCGCGGTCGCCGATCCTGCGCCGGAACCGGCCGCGCCGGACATCGCCTCGGTCGAGGCCGTGATCGTCACCGGCACGCGCCAGAGCGGCGTCCGCGCCGTCGACAGCGCCGCGCCCGTGCAGGTCATCGGCGACGAAGCCCTGGCGCGCACCGGCCAGACCGACCTGCGCCTGGCGATCAGCAACCTCGTGCCCTCGTTCACCGCCCAGGCCTTCGGCGGCGATGCGGCCAACCTGACCCTGTCGGCTCGCCTGCGCGGGGTCAGCGCCAACCAGACCCTGGTTCTGATCAACGGCAAGCGCCGCCACGGCACCGCCAATCTCGCCGTGCTGGCCGGGGCCTATCAGGGCTCGGCGGCGGCCGACCTCAACTTCATCCCGACCGCGTCGATCGCCCGCATCGAGGTGCTGACCGACGGCGCGGCCGCCCAGTACGGCACCGACGCCATCGCCGGCGTCATCAACATCATCCTCAAGGACGACGACCACGGCGGCAGCGCCTCGGCGACCGGCGGCGCCTACTACGAAAGCGACGGCGAGACCTACAGCCTGTCGGCCAACGCCGGGTTCGCGCCCACGCCGGGCGCTTACGTCAACGTCACGCTGGAAAACCGCTTCCACGACTTCAGCTTTCGCGGCGCCCCGGACGCGCGGGTGATCTCGACCTCGGCGGTCGCGGCCAATCCTGGCTGGCCCTCGGCCCTGCCCGGCTATCCGTACGTGAACCGCATCGCCGGCGACGCGCGCTACCAGCTGACGTCGGGCACGGTGTCGGCCGGGTGGAAGGCCAGCGAACAGCTCGAAGTCTACGGTTTCGGCACCTACGGCGTGAAGAAGGCCACCGCCTACGAGAACTATCGCCTGCCCAACCGCCTGCCGGCGATCTATCCGAAGGGCTTCAGCCCGATGCTGGAGACGCTGGAGACCGATTACGCCCTGACCGGCGGGATCAAGGGCCAGGCCTTCGGCGGCTGGCGTTACGACCTCTCCAGCACCTACGGCCGCGACGACCACGAGGTGCGGGTGCGCAAGTCGGCCAACCTGCAGCTCTACGCCGACACCGGCGCCACCCCGACCGAGTTCCACGCCGGCGACTTCGTCTCGACCCAGTGGACCAACAATCTGGACGTCAGCCGCGAGTTCGAGGTGGGCTGGGCCTCGCCGCTCACCCTTGCCCTGGGGGCTGAACAACGCAGCGAGACCTACCGGATCGGCGCCGGCGACGCGGCCGCGCGCTACAAGTCCGGCTCGCAATCCTATCCCGGCTTCGCGCTGACCGACGCCGGCAAGCACGAACGCGACAGCTGGGCGGTCTATGCCGACCTGGCCGCTTCGCCGATCGGGAACCTGAAACTGGACTTCGCCGCCCGCCATGAAGACTTCAGCGACTTCGGTTCGGCCGACATCGCCAAGCTGACCGGCCGCTATGACTTCACCCCGGCCTTCGCCGTGCGCGGCACGGTCAGCAGCGGCTTCCGCGCCCCGACCCTGGCCGAGCTCTACTACTCTGCCACCAACGTCTCGCCGACCACCGCCTTCGTGCAACTGCCGCCGGGCTCGGCCGGCGCCAGGCTGCTGGGCCTGGACGGGCTGGATCCCGAGAAGTCGACCAACCTCAGCTTCGGGATCGTGGCCGAGCCCCTGCCACGTGTCTCGCTGACCATCGACGCCTATCAGATCAAGATCGAGGACCGTATCGTCGGCAGCGGCGCCCTCTACGGCAAGATCGGCGGGACGGTGGTCAATGCGGCCATCACCAACGCCATCACCGCCAACGGCAATGTGCTCGACCCCACCGTCGGCACCACCGGCATCAACCTGTTCTCCAACGGCCTGGACACCCGCACGCGCGGCGTCGAGATCCTGGCCACCACCTGGACCGATCTCGGAGACCTCGGGAAGATCGACTGGACCCTGGGCGTCAACGTCAACCAGACCAAGGTGACCCGCATCGCCACGCCGCCTTCGGGCCTGGGCAGCGCGGTGCTCTACGATCGGGCGGCGATCGCGTTCCTCGAGCACGCCTCGCCGCGCTACAAGGCCAACCTGACGGGGGTCTACGCCAAGGACCGCTGGACGGTGAGCCTGACCAACACCCTCTATGGCCCCGCCTGGGCCTATACTAACGTCAACGGGACCTACTTCAAGGACCGCATCAAGACCCACCTGATCACCGACCTCGAACTGACCTACGCGGTCACCGAGGCGGTGAAGACGTCGATCGGGGCCAACAACCTGTTCGACATCTATCCCGAGAACCTGAACCCGGCGGGCACAGCCGCCTCGATCGCGGCCGGCAATCCGGGCGTGGCCCTTTATCCCAGCTTCTCGCCCTTCGGGATCAACGGCGGCTACTACTACGCCCGCGTGACCTACAGCTTCTGACGGCGCGGGACTTCCGGAGCGATCCGGAGGTCCCGTCTCGATCAGCGATAGCGATAGAACTTCACCCGCTGGATCTGGAACTGGTCGGGCGACAGGCGGATGTGCCGGCCCTGGTGGGTCTGATCGCCGTTGAGCAGGCGGCCGGCGACCCAGCGCCCGTCCGCGCCGAACACTCCCTCCTCGGCCTTGTCGATCCCGGCCAGCGCCGCCCCCTTGCCGGCCCCGGCGAAGGTGACGACGATCCCACGGCCGGCGATCAGGTACTCTTCGGGACCGGTCTGGATGATCAGCCCGCCATGGGTGGCGGGCTTCTGCGAGGCCTTCGGCGTCCAGGGATCGATGAAGCCGACCTCGAAGCGATAGTCGCCCATCACTTGGGTGACCGGCGCGTCCTGCACGGTCCCGTCTTCCAGCACCCGGGGCTTGAAGCCGCCCATCGTCGCCTTGCCCTGGGCGGCCAGCAGCGCCGGCGCCAGCTGATGCAGCACGCCGTAGGCGTCGGCGATGGCCTTGTGCTCCTCGGCGTTGACGCTCTCGATGGCGAAGGGCGAGAAGCCCAGCGCGTCCAGCTTGCCGAAGGCGTAGAACGCGTTGGCCGGGGTCTCAGGCGCGCTGGCGTTGTTGGCCTCGGGCACGAACAGCGCGTTGTCGGGCCGCACGAACCGCGCGGCCAGATCGTTGAAATTCGGGAAGTAGATGTCGGGCGACAGCAGATCCAGGCTCGGCGCGCCGGCCTTCCACACATCCAGCAGGTGCGGCAGCGGCCCGCCGCTGGGATATTCGCCAGGCTTCTTGCCGGTGCGGTTCAGCGCGGCGTTGACGTACATGGGCAGCGGATAGGCCGCCTTGCCCGCAGCGGTGACCGCCTCGGTGTAGCGGGCGTAGGACCAGGCGGTGAACACCTCCTGCCCGGCCTCGTCGGCGCCGAACACGGCGGCCCAGGAGCCCTTCTCCTTGGCGCCGTTGCGACGCCACAGATCCCGCAGCTCCGGCTCGATCGCCTCGCCGCCGGTCTTCAGCTTCTGGACCAGGGCCGTCGGAACCTGGGCGCCATAGGCCGCGTCGGCGGCGGCGCCATGCTCCCGGGCCGAAGGCAGCATGCCGATCTCGTTCTCGACCTGGACCATCAGGACGGTGCTGCGCTCGCCATCGACCTTCTTCAGGTGCGCCAGCAGCGCGGCGTAGGCTTTTGCGTCGGCGGCGCGGGTGTTGTCGGAGAACGCCGACAGGATCTCGACCGTCGAACCGTCCTGAGCCCTCACGCGCGGAAAGCGGGCCTGGTCGCGCTTCACCCACGCCGGAACGTAGGTCGACATGCTGTTCTTCCAGGCCCCGAACCACAGCAGGACGAGCTTCATGTCCTGGGCGCGGGCGTCGGCCAGCAGGTCGTCGACGCTGGAGAAGTCGTAGACGCCTTCCCTGGGCTCGATCAGCTCCCAGGAGACCGGCGCCAGCACGGTGTTGAGGTTCATCGCCTTCAGGCGCGGCCAGTGCTTGGCCATGTAGGCGCGGCTGGAGGCGCTGGAATTGCCCAGTTCGCCGCCCAGGATCAGCATCGGCTTGCCGTCGACAACCAGCCGGGCCGAGGTTCCGTGCTTTTCGAGGCGCGGGATCTCAGCCGCAGCGATGCTCGCCGACAGCAAGGCCGCCGTCGCGACGCACGCACCGAGCCAGGCGCCGAAACCTCTCATCGAAAACCTCCCGACCAACGCCTGCGCGCTTGTTACCGCTAGCATTCGCGGGATCGGGGGCGATTTGTCAAACTGGAAGTCATACCAATTCGACAAATGGTCGGACCAATTAGGCCGACACGCGCCTGCCGGCCAGGGCGGCGGCGCCGAGCAGGCCCGCCTTGTCGAGATAGAGGTCGTGCGGCGGCATGCCGGCCACGCGCTCGTTGATCGCCGCCCGGATGCGGCCCATCCGCAGGCGCAGCTCCTCCGACGAGATGGTGTCGGCGACCGCATGATAGTCGTCGGGCGTTAGCCCCTGCCCCACCAGGATGGCGAACCAGTTGGTCTCCTTGAAGAGCTCCTTCTGGTCGATCAGCACCTCGCCGCGCGTGCGGAAGACCTCCAGCCGCTGAGCCAGGCTGTCGGGCGGAACCATGTCCCGGCACCAGCGCCAGAACGGCGTGTCGTCACGCTCGCCGACCTTGTAGTGGGCGATGATGAAGTCGCGGACCTGCTCGTACTCCAGGGCCATCTCGCGATTGAACTTGTCGACCACGAAGGGGTCGAAGCCGGTCTTGGGGAACAGCGTCAGCAGCTTGGCGATGGCGGCCTGGATCAGGTGGATGCTGGTCGACTCCAGGGGCTCCAGGAAACCGCTCGACAGCCCGATGGCCAGGACGTTGCCGATCCAGCTCTTGCGACGGCGCCCAGCGGTGAACTTCAAGACCTTGGCGTCGGCCATGGCCGCGCCGTCCAGCCGCTCGCCCAGCCGGCGCACCGCTTCGTCCTCGCTGATGAAGGCGTCGCAGAACACGTAGCCGTTGCCGGTGCGATGCTGCAGCGGGATCCGCCATTGCCAGCCGGCCTCGCGCGCCGTAGCCCGCGTATAGGGGGTCAGTTCGCCGGCGCGCTCGCAAGGCATGGCCGCAGCGCGGTTGCAGGGCAGCCAGCGGCTCCAGTCGTCATAGCCCGCGCCCATCGTCTCCTCGATGAGCAGGCCCCGAAACCCCGAGCAGTCGACGAAGAAGTCGCCGGAGACGGATCGGCCGTCGTCCAGCACCAGCCGCGAGACGTGGCCGCTCTCGCCGTCCCGCTCCACGCCGGCGATCTTGCCCTCGACGCGGACGACGCCTCTGGCTTCGGCGTATCGCCTGAGGAACGCCGCGTAGAGCGCGGCGTCGAACTGGAAGGCGTAGTTGATCTTGGGCAGGTTCGGCGTCGGCGGCGTACGCATGAACCGCCCGTCCGCCGCCGCCAGGGTCTCGGCGTTGAAGCCGTCGTAGCCCCGGTCGCCGCTCTCGCGCGCCCAGCGCAGCCAGAAATGCTGGAAGCCGACGCCGTCCATGTCGGCGCCGTAGAGGCCGAACGGGTGGAAGTAGCTGTGCCCCAGCCGCCGCCAGTCGACGAACTCGATGCCCAGCTTGAAGGTGGCGTTGGTCTCCCGGATGAAGACGTCCTCATCCAGGCCCAGCACCTTGTTGAACAGCAGGATCATCGGGATGGTCGCCTCGCCCACCCCCACGGTTCCGATCTGTTCGGACTCGACGACCGTGATCGAGTAGCGGCGCGTCCCGACCGTCTGGGACAGCGCCGCGGCGGTCATCCAGCCGGCCGTACCGCCCCCGACGACGACGATGTTGCGGATCGTCTCGCTCACGTGAACCGCAGGGGCGCAGGAGCCGGCGCGGCGGGTCGTTGCGTCATCGACGCGAGCTTGGCCTCCAGCGGACGCATCCGGCCCACATCGGCGGCGATGCGGCCAAGGATCTTCTGGAAGATCTGGATCTGCTCGCCTTCGCTGACGCCCTCGGCCAGCGGATCGTGGGCCTGCGGAACGACGCCATGGCCGATCAGGCAGGCCGCCCAGTTGGCGGGCTGGAAGGCCTCGTCCTCACGGGTCGGCACGACGCCGCGAGCGCCGAACAGACGCAGCTTGTAGGCCAGGTCCGCCGGCGGCGGGGCGGTTCGCGCGGCTTCCCAAGGCGCGCCGGTCCGACGGTTGAGGTGGTAGTGCATGGCCTGGAAGTCGCGCAGGCCGCGGCCGTGCGCCGCCATCGCCGCGCCGTAGGCCCGCGCCTCGGGACCGCCGTCGATATCGCTCGGGAACAGCGTCACCAGATGCGACAGCCCGGCTTGCAGGGCGTGCATGGGCGCGGCGTCCGAAGGATCCAGCGCGATCGCGGCCGCCCCCAGCGCCACGCAGTTGCCGATCCAGGGGCGCGTCTGCATCCCCGGCTTCACGACCAGGGCCTCGCCCTGCCGCCAGTCCAGGGGCGAAACGCCTTCCGCCTGCCGGACCATGGCCGCCTCGTCCGTAGCGCGGGAGTCGTAGACCGCCAGGCCCGCGGTGCGGTCCTGCAGCGGATAGAGCCCGATCCAGCCGCCATCCACGGCCTCGACATGGGCGTAGGCCGGCAGGGCGCCCAACCGCCGTCCGGCCAACGGCAGAACGCGGTCGAACGGCAGCCAGGCGCTCCAGGTTTCGAAGGCCGCGCCGGGCATCTGCCCGATCAGCGAGCCGTCGCCGACGTCGAGGAAGAGATCTCCCTCGACCCGCGCCCCGCCGTCCAGGACCAAGGCGTCGATCCGGTCACCCGACTGCTCGATGTCCGCGACGGCGCCCCGCTGGACGGACACGCCGTCGGCCAGGGCGCGCTGGCGCAGCAGGTCCGCATAGGCCGTCGCCTCGACATGCAGGCCTACGCCCGGCGAGGACAGCCGCTCCGGATCGTCGCCTTCGACGATGCGCCCCTGCTTGGCGGCGGCCGCCCCCAGGGAGAAGTCCTCCAGCGCGGCCTTCAAGCCCCGGCGGCGCGCCAGCACCCAGTGATGGACGAAGTCCACATAATCCACCGAGTGCCCATGGGTGTCGTAGGGATGCAGGAAGGCCGAGCCGTCGCCGGAAAAGCCGGCGAAACGCTGCCCCAGGGAAGGCACCGCGCCGCAGCGCCTCGCCAGCTCCACCTCGGACAGGCCCAGCAGTTGATGCAGGTTGCCCATGGCCGGCAGGCCGGCGTGCGAAAGGCCAGGCGTCGGCGGCGCGGTCTCGACCGCCCGCACCACGAGCCCGCCCGCGCCGAAGGCCTTTCTCAGGGCCAGAACCGTCAGCCAAAGCGGCGCGCCGAAACCGGCCGCCACGACGGTTTGAACCGGGCGGCTCATGCCATGACCTCCGCGACCGTTCGTCCGGAGATGGCGCAGTGACTGTCGATGAAGTCGGCATGGGTCGACATCGAGCCGACCCGCCGCGCGATCGCCGAGCGCTGGCGCTCCATCTCGGCCAGCGCCTGGGGCAGCGGCACGTTGTCGACCATCCGGTCGTAGCCGCCGGGCAGGACCCCCTGCCCCAGCAGCACCGAGATCCAGCTGGGCAGCGCGAACAGGCCGTCGTGATAGTTCGGCGCCACGCCACGATGCCTGAACAGCTCCAGCTTGTGCTGCAGGCTCTCGGGGATCTGCATCTCGCGACAGTGCTTCCACAGCTCGCCGTCGGTGCGGGTGTTGGCGTGATAGTGCAGGATCAGGAAATCGCGCACCCGGTCGTACTCCATGTCGACCCGGCGATTGAAGTCGTCGACGAGGGCCGGCTCGATCCGCTTGCCCGGAAACAGCTTGAGCAGGTTCATGACCGCGATCTGGATCAGGTAGATGCTGGTCGACTCCAGGGGCTCCAGGAAGCCGCTCGCCAGGCCCGCGGCCATGACGTTGCCCGTCCACGACGCCGTGCGGCGACCAGCCTTGAAGCGGATCTGGCGGGGCTCGTCCAAGGCCTCGCCATCCAGATTGGCCATCAGGGTGGCGGCCGCCTCGTCGTCGCTGATGTAGCGGCTGGAATAGACATAGCCGTTGCCGGTGCGGTGCTGCAGCGGGATGCGCCACTGCCAGCCGGCCTCGCGCGCGGTCGAGCGCGTGAAGGGCGTGAAGCGGCCGGCGCGAGCGCAGGGCACGGCCCAGGCCCGGTCGCAGGGCAGCCAGTCGGTCCAGTCCTCGAAGGGGCTGTTCAGCGTCTGGCCGATCAGCAGGCCGCGGAACCCCGTGCAGTCGACGAAGAAGTCGCCCTTGATCACCTCGCCCGAGGCCAGGGTGATCGAGGCGACATCGCCCGAAAGCGGATCGCGCGTGACCTCGACCACCTTGCCCTCGGTGCGCTTCAGCCCCCGCCCGACCGCCACCTTGCGCAGGTACTTGGCGTAGAGGCTGGCGTCGAAGTGATAGGCGTAGCTGTAGGTGGAATCGATCTTGTCGGGATCGGAATTGGGAAACCCGAAGCGGTCGGCCCGCGCCGCGGCGATGGCGTACGAGAACTGCTCGATGTCGACGTCGTGCCCCGCCAGGCGCGCCCGGTTCCAGTGATGGTGGAAGCCGGCGCCGCCGATGGCCGCGCCGTGCACCCCGAACGGATGGTGATAGGACGAGCCCTTGAAGCCCCAGTCGAGGAACTCGATGCCCAGTTTGAACGTGCCGTTCGTCTCGCGCATCATCTCGACTTCGTCGATGCCGACGAAGCGGTTGTAGTCGCGCATGGCCGGGATGGTGGCCTCGCCCACGCCGACCGTGGCGATCTCGTCGGACTCGACCAGCCTGACCCGGGCCTGGTGGGGACGCAGGCCGCTGACCAGCGCCGTCCCGACCATCCAGCCGGCCGTTCCCCCGCCGACGATGACGATATCCAGGGGCGCGCTTGTTTCCATGCCGCCGTTCCCACCCATTTTCGAGCGCCGATCGAGCGGGCCCGTCTTCTTGTGACGAAGGGGCGGACCAGCGGCCCGCCCCTTCTGGGATCGATCAGTACTTGAAGCGGAACGTCAACAGGTAACGCTTGTCCGTACGGTTCCAGGCGTTGTCCTTCAGGAGGCCGCCGGCCGACGCGTCAGTGACCTGCTGCTTGAGCACGGACTCGGTGTTCAGCAGGTTGCTGCCTTGCAGGCTGATCTCGAGGTTGTCGCTCGCCCGATAGCGGACCGAAGCGTCGAGATAGCCCGCGTCGTCCTGCCAGATCGGGAAGGCCAGACAGCAGTCCATGGCGGTCAGCAGGTACTTCGAACGCCAGTTGTAGGCCGCCCGCACCGCCCAGCGGCCTTTCTCGTACATGCCCACGAGGTTGTAGGCGTACTTCGAGAGGCCTTCGAGCGAGTCGACCTGCACCGCCCCGTCGGCCTGGCTGAGGCCGCCGCCGCTGGTGTTGGAGCCGCCGCCGCCCGAGGCGTTGCTGAGGTTGCTGTTCGTGATCCCCTTATTCTCGACATAGGTGAAGTTGGCCTGGATCCCGAGGCCGTCGAACGGCGCGGGCAGGAAGTCGAAGTAGCGCTGGTAGGCCGCTTCGGCGCCGCGGATCTTCGCGCCGTCGCCGTTCACCGGACCACGGGTGAACACCGTGCGGGTGACGCCGTTGACCGTGACGTCCTGGTTGAAGCCGCCGTACTGAATGTAGTCGTTGAACTTCTTGTAGAAGACCGCCAGCGAGAACGAGCCGACCTCGGCGAAGTAGTGCTCGAGACTGATGTCGATCTGGTCGGCCGTCATCGGCTTCAGATACGGATTGTAGGACTCCGCCGTGTAGCGGAGGTTGGCCCCGGTGATGTTGCCCGCGCTGTCCTTGACCCACAGCGGGTCATTGACGTTGTTCATATCGGGCCCGGCCATGTTCACCTGAACATAGTTCTTCAGGTAGCCGATATCGGGACGCGACATGGCGCGCGACGCCGCCAGGCGCAGCTGCCACTCGTCGTTGAGGTCGATCTTCAGGTTGAAGCTCGGCAGGACGTTGTGGTGCTTCTGGCGAACGGTGCTGGCCGAGGCCAGGCCGTCGGTGAACGCCTTGTCTTCCGCCGACAGGTAGCACCACAGGCTCTGGGGCACGTAGGCGCCGGTGATCGGCAGACCGTCGGGTCCCATCGGACGCCCCCGCGGCTGGCAGACCCGCACGTCGTTCTTGCCGAAATCGGCATGGACCAGCGAGCCGCTGCTTTCGTTCTGCGTCTCGACATAGCGCAGGCCGATGTTGCCGCTGATCCCGAAGCCGCCGATCGTGTGATCGCGCCCGCCGAACTTCAGCATGAAGTAGGCCGCGTTGGTCTTCTCCGAGACGTCGGTGATTTCCTGCGGCAGGAAGCAGTTGGTCTCGCCGGCGCGATAGCAGACCGCCTCCCAGCGCGAAGAGCCGACGCCGGTGTTGGAGTAGCCGAAAGCCTTTTGGAACTTCTCCAGGTCCTTGACGAAGTCCATGCTGGCGAAGGTCAGCATGCCGGACTTCAACACGTCGCCGCTGAAGATGTCGTTGAACGAGCGCACGTCCGGCAGGTTGCGGTCCCAGCCGCTGAAGGTGGTGGTGGCGTTGCCGGTGGCGCAGTCGCCGTTGACGTTGGAAGCCGGCGCGGTGCGGTCGACATTGTACCAGAGGTAGTCGGTGCTGTTGACGCCGCCGCCGCCCTGGTCGCAGCCCCAGGCGTTGGCGATGCCGCCCCAGTTGTAGACGCTCCAGCGGACCGTCTGTTCGCGGTCGGCGTGGCGCGCGCCCACCTTCAGCGAGTCCAGCCAGCCGTCGCCCAGGTCGTACTGCACGTCGATCCGCGCGGCGAACTGGTCGCCTTCGCTGCGCTCGAGGTGGTTGTTGACGTTGTTGAAGCGCCAGGCGTTGGGGTTGGCCAGGCCGCCCGGGGCGTAGTTGATGTTGGTGCCCGGCAGCACCGTCATGACCGGATGGTCGCCCGTCGCGTCGATGTTGAGATTGGCGTAGGAAACCAGGCCGACGTCGGCGTCGTAGTTGGACAGCTTGGCCTTCACCTTCTGGACGTCGAAGTTGAAACGCAGGCGGTCGGTCGCATCCCACTTCAGATTGAAGCCCAGGTCCTGGGTGGTCTGCTTGTTGTAGTTGTAGCGCGTGGTGGCGGACAGTTCGCCTCCGCGCTGCTCGGGCGCGCAGTCTGTCCGGCCGGTCCAGCCGTAGCAGGGCTCGATGACCGGCTGGCCCGTCGAGGTCTGACCGATCAGGTAACCGGCCCAGTCGTTGCTGGCCGAGGTGGTGTTGCCGACCCAGCCGAGCGGCGAGGTCATGATGCCGCTTTCGAAGTTGCCTTCGTCGTCGAACTTGAAGGTCGTGCCGGGCGCCGGCAGCACGTAGGTGCTCGCGTCGGCGTTGGTGACCTCGAAGTGCGGACCGCGGTTGTACAGGCTGAAGGCGCTGCCCTGCACCGAGCGCTCGTGCCAGATGTTCTCGTAGCTCGACTTGTTGAACTGCACCGTAGCCAGGAACTTCTGGTCGTTGTCGCGCCACTGGCCGGCGGCGGCGACGCCGTTGCGGGTGCGGTCGAACTCGGTGTGCGCCAGGCGATACCAGGCCGGGATGTACTTGGTGCCCCCGCCGAACATGGTGACATCCTTGAAGATGCCCATGCGGCCGAACTGCGAGCTTTCCGAGATCGTGTTCAGCTCCGAATGGGCGCCGTTCACCATCAGGCCGAACTCGCCGATCTCGCTGTCCCAGCGATTGGCGTAGATGGCCGAGACCTCCGGCGTCACCTGTTCGGACAGGTTGCCGTAGTTCAGCGAAGTGGTGATGCCGATCACCCTGCCAGCGCTGTCGAACGGCAGGCGCGTCTTCAGATCGACCGTGCCGGCGATGCCGCCTTCGATCAATTCGGCGGTCTGGTTCTTGTAGGTGTCGACCCCGCCCATCAGTTCGGGCGAGACGTCGCCCCACGACAGGCCGCGCGAGGAGTTGGCGCTGAAGGTGTCGCGGCCGTTGAACTCCGAGCGGACCTGCGACAGGCCGCGGACGATGACGCCCGAGGGCTCGGCCGAGAAGTGGGTGGTGTCGCTGGTCGAGGCGTAGCGGTTGACGGTGACGCCCGGCACGCGCTGCAGGGCCTCGGCGACCGATTTGTCGGGGAACGAACCGATGTCGCTGGCGGTGATGGAATCGACGATGGTGTCGGCGTTGCGCTTGATCTGCTGGGCCGACTTCAGCGCCGCGCGCTGGCCGGTGACGATCACGGTGTCGACTTCGTTGTCGGCGATCACGTCCGACGGTGAAGCCTGCGAGGCGGCCGGCGCGGTCGAAACCGTCTCCTGCGCCAGGGCCGGCGCGGCGCTCAGCAAGGCCGCGACCGAAGCGCAGCCCATCCATCCGGCCATGCGGATTCGCGTGGTTCTCATAGGTCGTCCCCTCCCAAGGCCGCGCTTGCTCACGCAGCCCCTTCAAGTGTCCGGCGCGGACGCCGGAGATGAGCGGTCGTGCCGCCGATTGCATGGGAAGCCTTGGCCGGACGATGTCCGGCGTCGCGCCTCCTCCCGTCGCGCCCGTCTCGACGCGGGCGCTTGATGTTTCATAGCCGTAGCAAACACCGGTACGCCAGCATTTTATAAAATTATTTTGTTTAATCCTTGAGCCTTGCCAACCGCTGTTGCCTGGCGGACACAATCACCCTTCAGTACGCCCCGTTCGAAGGGTGACGACCTTTCGGGGGGAGCCTGTCCGGTGAAGGAAATCCGCGAATCCACGGCGACTTCGCCCGAGGCGCTCGCCGCGCTGACGGCCGCCTCCGAACCGGTCGTGATCCGGGGCCTCGTCTCGCACTGGCCGGTGGTGGAAGCCGGTCGCACCGGACACTCGGTCCTGTTCGAGTACCTGTCGCGCTTTGACGCCGGCCAGTCGGTGGCCACCGTCTTCGCGCCGGCCGAGGCGGGTGGGCGGTTCTTCTATGGCGACGACCTTGCCGGCATGAACTTCCGCGGCGGCCGGGCCCGACTGCAGAAGACCTTCGACTTCCTCGCGCAGCATGCCGGCGACGCCGAGCAGACGGCGCTGGCCGCCCAGTCCGTTCCGACCTGGAACGCCCTGCCCGGCTTCGCCGAAGCCAATCCCATGCCCCTGCTGGATCCGGCGATCGAGCCCCGGGCCTGGATCGGCAACCGGGTGATCGTGGCGGCCCACCACGACCCGTTCGAGAACATCGCCTGCGTGGTCGCCGGCCGCCGGCGCTTCACCCTGTTTCCGCCCGACCAGGTGGAGAACCTCTACATGGGGCCGTTCGAGCGCACGCCGGCCGGGGCGACGATCAGCCTGGTGTCGTTCGAAGAGCCCGACCTGGAGCGCTTCCCGCGCTTTGCCCAGGCGCTGGAAGCGGCCCAGACGACCGAACTGGAACCCGGCGACGCGATCTACGTGCCCTATCTGTGGTGGCACCACGTCCGTTCGCTGGAAACGGTCAACATGCTGGTGAACTACTGGTGGAACCCGCCCAACCAGGGACGAGGCCTGGCCCGCGACGCCTTCATGCACGCCATGCTGACCCTGCGCGCCCTGCCCGCCGCCCATCGCCAGGCCTGGAAGGCGATGTTCGACCACTACGTCTTCCGCACCGAAGGCGACGCCAACGAGCACCTGCCGCCTCAGGCGCGCGGCATCCTGGGCGACGTGGACGAAGGCGCGGCCCGGGAGCTGCTGACCATCCTGTCGCGCGTGCTGGCCGAGTCCGCCGCCGCCAAGCGCAGCTAGCGGCAGCCCGCGAACACGCGCGAGCGCCGGGCCGTCTCGCGCACGCCGCCGGCGCCGTTGAAGAAGCGCTCGCCCCAGGGGGTCAGGCGCCGGCCGTCGAAGCCCTCGACCAGGTCCAGGTCGGCGACCTCGGGCGCGTTGCCCGACCACGACCAGGCCAGGTAGCCCACGCCGAGCGCAGTTGAGAGACGGAAGATCGCGTCTTCGTCGACCGGCTCGCCGCGATGGTCGGGACCGAACTCGCCGACGATCAGCGGCAGGCGCGCCGTCGCAAAGGCTTGCAGATAGCGTTCGACGTCCCGCGCCTGGCCATAGGCTTCATACATGTGGACGTCGAAGACCAGGTTGCGCTGCGGATCGGCCGCGAACAGCTCGGCCGCCCGGTCGCGCATGGTCCCCGAACGGTCCTGGCCGTAGTCGTGGGCGTCGATCACCAGGGTGTGGCGCAGCCCCAGCGCGCGCAGGGCGACGATGGCCGTGCGGTGCGCCTCGAACCATTGCTCCGGCGTCGTCGTTCCGGCGGTCGGCTCGTTGCCGATGTTGACGAGGACGAAATCCTCCTGGCCGCGAAGAACGGGCTCTAGCCTGGCCCAATAGGCCAGCGCCGCGCCGATGTGCGCCGCCTTCGGCTCCAGGCCGTAGCCTGTGGTGTCGTGCACCTCGAGGATCACGACCTGCCCGGCGCGACGGGCCTGGGCGAGAATCCTGCGGACGGCGGCCGGCGAGGTGCGCCGCCAGTGTGTTCCGTCGCTGAGCACCACACGCACCGTGTTCGAGCCAAGCGCCGCCGTCTCGCGGATGGATCTGCCGGTGGCCCCCGGCTTCCAGGCGTGTGGAAGATTGACCCCGCGGGCGACGAAGGGCTCGCCGCAGGCGTCGATCAGGCGGCCGTCGCGCACCGAAAAGCCGGCCAAAGCCGGCGAGGCGAGCAGAGCCGATGCAAGTCCGAGGCTCGCGGCCAATGTTCGAACGGCGCGCCCCATCGCTGCCTCCCCTTGCGAGCGCCGGACGGTGACAATGGCGCGGAGTCGGCGCAAGACATAAAGGAAAGCAAGTTTCTTTATTTCACCCCGCAGGCCTGTCGGTCGCCGACACCGACCTATCGCGGGCCACGCCGCAGGTGCTAAGCCAGAGCACAGATGAGCCAGTCGCCCAAAAGCCCCGCCCGCAAGACCTCGCAAGCCGGTCCGAGCCTGTCCGGCACGAATCTGGAGCGAGCCGGCGACTACAACCAGCGGGTCACCCTGCAGTCGATCCGCATCGGCGGCGCCAAGACCAAGCCCGAGATCGCCGCCCTGACCGGCCTGACCGTGCCGGCCATCACCAACATCACCAAGCGTCTGCTGGACGACGGCCTGATCGTCGAGGCGGGCAAGCTGCACGGCGGCCGCGGCCAGCCGGCCATGACGCTGGCGGTCAATCCCGACGGCTGCTTCTCGATCGGCCTCAACATCGACCGCGACCACGTCACCATCCTGCTGCTGGACTTCGCCGGCCAGGTGCGGGCGCGCTCGACCTGGGAGGTCGCCTTCGCCGGCCCCGACGCGGTGGCCGAGTTCTTCGAGACCAACTGGAAGAGCTTCCTGAAGACCAAGGGCGTCGAGGCCGAGCGGATCATCGGCGTGGGCGTGGCGATGCCCGACGACATGGCCCGCGTCGACCTGCCCCATCGCCCCGCCGAGTACGGGGCGTGGAACACCACCGACGTGCGCGAACTGCTGTCGCGCCGCCACGACCTGCCGGTGACCGTCGAGAACGACGCCGCCGCCGCCGCGCTGGGCGAACTGCATTTCGGCCACGGCATGAACGCGCCCAGCTTCTTCTACGTGCTGGTCACCTCGGGCCTGGGCGGCGGACTGGTGGTCGAGGGCGAGTACTTCCGCGGCGCTCAGGGCCGCAGCGGCGAGCTCGGCTTCCTGCCGGTGAACTCGCCGCGCATCGACGTGGCCACCCTGCAGGAGGCGGTGTCGCTGTCGGCGCTCGCCCAGTTCCTCGAGAACAACGGCTTCTCGATCGCCGCTCCGGGCGACCTGGAGACGCTCCCGCCCAAGGGCCTGGACGCGGTCGAGGCCTGGATTGACCTGGCCGCCGACCTGCTGGCCGGCCCGATGGTGGCCGTCAGCTGCCTGATCAATCCGCAGGCGGTCTATATCGGCGGCCGCCTGCCCGAGAGCCTGGTCGACCGCCTGGCCGCCGCGCTGGAGACCAAGCTGGCCGCCATTCCCGGCGTGCCCGCCCTCGCCCCGGTGCAACGCGCGGCCCTCGCCGCCGACGCGCCGGCCATGGGCGCGGCCATCCTGCCGATCATCGAACGCCTGCTGCCTTCGCGCGCGGCCCTGCAGAAGACCTGAGACATGACTGTCGAAATCGACGACCGCCTCGCCGCCGCCGCCTTCCATCGCCTGGTCGAGCACCTGCGCCTGCGCACCGACGCCCAGAACGTCGACCTGATGGGCCTGGCCGGCTTCTGCCGCAACTGCCTGGCCGACTGGATCAGCGAAGCCTCCGAGGGCGCGGTCGATCGCGACCAGGCCCGCGAGGCGATCTACGGCATGCCCCAGTCGGAGTGGAAGGCAAAGCACCAGGCGCCGGCCAGCCCCGAGCAACTGGCGCGCATGGACGCCAGCGTGGCGCTGAACAGAAAGCTGCGCGGCCAAGACTAGACCAGGGCCGCACGCACGGCGGCCAGGGCTACGGGCTCCATCACCGCATAGCCTTCCTGGGTCGGATGCACCTGGTCGTAGGCCAGGCCCGGCTTCATGCCCCCGCGGCCGTCGTCCATCACCGCGGCGTAGTCGGCAAACACGCAGCCCTGCTCGGCCGCGAAGGCCTTGATCCAGGCGTTGAGGCGCGGGATCTCGATTTCGGGGTGCAGCTCCGGCTTCCACGGATAGGTCGCCGCGGGCGTCACCGAGCCCAGCACCACGCGCACGCCGGCCGCCTTGGCCAGCACGACCATGGCCGAGAGGTTGTTGCGGGTCGCGGCCGGATCATAGGGACCGGTGTTGCCGGCGATGTCGTTGGTCCCGGCCAGGATATGCACGGCCGCCGGCTTCAGGGACACGACATCGGCCATGAACCGCAGCAGCATCTGCGGGCTCGTCTGCCCGCCGATGCCGCGCCCGATGAAGCCGTTCGCCTCGAAGAAGGCCGGACGCGCGTCGCGCCAGCCCTGGGTGATCGAGTCGCCGATGAACACGCAGCGCCGCCGCTCCGGCGGCAGGGCGGCGTCGACCGCATCGGCCTCTCGGTAACGCGCCAGCCAGGGCCAGTCGGTGCGCAGGCGAACCTCTTCGTCGCTCGGCGCGGGCGTTCCAGCCTGGGCGGCGGCGAGGTTCGGCAAGGCTAGGCCCGCCAGGGCCAGCAGCGACCGGCGTCTCATCGCACCGTCTCGACGCGAGGCGTGACGTTCCAGCCGCGCAGGGCGACCCTCGCCCCCTTCCCCGCCCTGGCCGGATGGCGGATCTCCACCGTCCGCGTCTCGCCCGGCAGCAGCGAGACGTAGTTGTCCGAATAGTAAGCCGGCAGGATGCGTTCGCCCTTGGCGTCGACGAGGGTCAGCTTGGCGTTCAGGGCCGGAGCCGAACCCGTGTTGGCGAGGGTGACGGCGACGACGCCTTCGTCCTTGCCCGTCTTTCCGGACCTGGCCGACAGCGTCACCGACTGGGCCGCCATCGCCGACAGCCGCTGCTCGCCGGCGTCGTCGGCGCCGACCCAATAGAGGTTGCGCGACAGCACCGCGCCGTCAGGGCCGGTCAGGTCGAGCCGCACCACAGCCGCCTCACCGGCCTTAAGGCCCAGATCCAGCGCCCGTCCGGCGGTCACGGCGTTGGCGGCCGCGTCCACGGCGTCGGTCTGGTCTGAGAGCAGCTTGCCCGACAGGTCCAGGACGCGCGTCCGCAGCCTGGCTCCGGTCACCGGCGCGGTCGTGTTGTTGACCACCGCCAGCGCGTGATCGGCCAGGCTCATCTGCGCGTGGACCGGCTCGGCCGCGGCCTTGGTCCCGTAGAAGGCGCCGTGGGTGTCGTAGTCGTGGCTGAGGATCTGCCACATCGTCGAGGGCCAGGCGGGCTGGGTCATCCACAGCAGCCGGCCCGAAGACTTCGTCCAGAGCTCCTGGTTCATGCCCTCGAAGATCGCCCGGTGCGTCTCGTAGTTCATCAGCTGGGCCTTGCGTTCGAAGTCCTCCAGGCTGACGGGCGCCCCGAGCTTGCGGGCCATGGCGTCGGTGAAGGTCCTGGTCGCGCCGTTCCCGGTGGGATGCCAGTCGTGATAGGCCCACGTGTCGCTGATCGGCCAGCGGTCGGGCGCGGGCACTGCGACCGAAAACGCCTCAAGGGTCGGGAACGACGGCGTGCCGACCTCGACCGAAAAGCCCTTGGCGTGCTCGGTGAAGTAGGTTTCCGGCTCACGGTAGTTGTAGGGCCCGCTGTTCTGCAGGTTCACGCGGTTCGAGCTGCCGGTGTACCAGCGCGTGCCGTCCAGGTCGTGGACCAGGGCCTCCAGGCCCTCGTTGAGGATCGGGTGCGGCACCCCCTCGTTGCGGCCGAACCACAGCACGATCGAGGGATGGTTGCGATAGCGCCTGACGACGTCGGCGGCGTTGGCCAGGAACAGCGGCACGTCCTGGGGTTCGAGCTGGTAGTCCTGGGTCGAGGCCCAGAAGTCGTTGAGCACCAGCAGGCCGTACTCGTCGGCCAGGTCGTAGAACGGCTCTTCGGTGTTCTGGCCCACCCAGTTGCGGATGGTGTTGAGGCCCGCCTCCTTGTGCAGCCGGAAATAGGGCTCCAGCCGCTCGCGCTCGATGCGCTTGCGCCAGTCGTCCGTGCCCCAGTTGCCGCCCCGCGCGGCGATCTTCACGCCGTTGACCTTCAGCACCAGGTGCGGCGCCAGGCCCGTCTCCGCAACGTCGCGCACCGCCGGCGAGGTCTCGCCCTGCGCCGTCAGCGACGTCGCCCAGCCGTCGACCACCTTGCGGATGCCCTCGTGGCTGCCGTCGGTAATGTCCTGGCCCATCTGCCTGGCCTTGGAGAAATCGACCTCGACGCGCCGCAGATGACCGGCCGGGTTCATCAGGGAAAGCTCGTAGGTCACCTGGCGGATGCCGAACCGCAGGCGCTTTTCGTCCGAGGACCGGCCGTCCACCGTCGCCGTCAGGGTCAGGTCGTGCAGGGCCTGCTCGCCATAGCCGTTGGGCCACCAGAGCCTGGGATTGGCAATCGCCAGCTGCGGGAACTCGGCCGGCGTCAGGCGGACGCTCGATGCGCCTGGCGCCGCGGTCGCCGTCTTGGACACCGTGACGCCGTCGAAGGCGGCCGTCACCGTGACCTCCACCGGACGGTCCGAGAGGTTCTCGACCGGCGCCAGGATCTCGACCTCGGCCAGGCTGTTGTCAGCCTTCCCAGCCACGTGGGGTAAGGTGGTGACCACCTGCGGGTCGCCCAGGCGCGCATCGCCGGAGGCCTCCAGCACCACGTCCTGCCAAAGGCCGGTGTTGCGATCGCGGACGCTGGGGATCCAGTCCCAACCCTCGCTGGCCACGAAGGTCGGACCGTCCAGCGCCATCATGCCGCCGTTCTCGCCCACGCCAGCGGTCAGCGACTCCTCGTGCGCCAGGCCCGGATGCGGCGGCGGCGAGACCTTCACGGCCAGCACGTTGCCGACGGGCCGGAGCTTGCCGGCGACCTCGAAGCGGCCCCGTACGAAGGCGCCCTTCATGTCGCCCAGCTTTTCGCCGTTCAGCCAGACCTCGGCCGCGTAGTTCACGCCCTTGAACGTCAGGCGCGGCCGCTTGCCGACCATCGCCGATGGCGCGTCGAAGGTCGTCCGGTACCAGTAGGCCTGCCTGTTGAGGCTCTCGGGGATGGCGGTGTTGTTGAGGCCGTAGTCGGGATCAGGATAGACGCCGCGGTCGACCAGGGTGGTCAGCACGGTGCCGGGCACGGTGGCGGCGTACCAGCCCTTGGCGTCGAAGCCGGCCGACGAGATCGCCGCGCCCTCCCCGACCACCTTGGGCGCCTCGGCCAGGCTCCAGCGCTTGAGAGTCCAGGCGCCGGGTCCAGCCTCGACCAGCGCCGGGCCGGCATAGGGCGGCTTGGCGACGGGCGCCGAGATCGCGCCCTTGCCCTCCGGGCGCGTCCACGCCTCCTGCGGCGTGACCTGGCCGGCCTGCTGGCGCACCTGCACCGGCCAGGTCGGGCTGCCGGTCTCGAACACGGTCAGGGGATCGGGCCGGCGGGCCGCCAGCGCCCCGACCTCCCGCTCTGAAAGCGCTCGGGCTTCGGCGCGGAAACCCGCAACCTGTCCGGCGAAGGGCGCGAACCCCGGCGCCTTTCGCGGCCCGAGGGCGACCATGGCCGGCGTCGCGGCGGCGGGCGCGGCGCCCTGGGCCTCGGCCTTGCCGTCGACATAGAGGGTCACCCTGGCGCCGTCGGAAACAGCGGCGACGAACCGCCAGTCGCCGGGTCCAGGCGCGTTCCCGCCCCGGATCGCAGCCCCGGCGCTGACGACGGCGTAGCCATCGGGCCCGACGGCGAGGAACCGACCGCTGGCCAGATCGCCGATCCCGGCCGCCAGCGCCTGGCCCGGCTGCGTCTCGGAGGTCTTGATCCAGGCCGACAGCGACCAGGGCGCGCCGGCCGGCAGGGTCTGGCCTTCCGCAGCGCCGGCCAGCGGACGCGACAGGCCGTCGCCGCCGGCTGGAAACTCGGCGTTGTAGGGGCCCCAGGCCTGACCGGCGGCCGTCAACGGCGCCAGCAGGACCAGGGCGCAACCGGCGACCAGTACGGATTTGGAGCGGGTCTTCATCCTCTTCGTTTCCTCCGCGCGCGGCTTGGTCGCCGCTTATTGCTGATGGTCTAGGGTCGGGCGTGGAACCGGCAGGCGGGCTCCTCGCCCGTCTCGGTCTTCGGCCCGGAGGCGGCGAAGACCAGCCGCTCGCCCGCGCCGCGCTCGGCCGGCCACGGCGGCGCGCCCGGCGTGTTGGGATCACCCGTTCGAGCAAACGCGGCCCAATAGGCCTGGATGGGCGGGCGCCCCTCCGTGGGGCGATCGAAGACGTAGGCCAGCTCCGAACCGTGCCCCACGGCCGCCTGGCCGGGCGCGGGAACCTCCAGCTCGTAACGCCAGACCTTGCCGCCGACCTTCTGGCGCAGGCGCGCCGTCTCGGCGGCCGGACAACGGAACATCCTGTCGGTCGCCAGCCGCAGCACGGCGTCGCCCCGCACCGGATCAGCGGCGGGCGGCGAGGCCCCGTCCAGGCCATAGACGGCCAGAACCTCCGAGGCGCGCGGTCCGAACGCCTGCCGGGTCCACGCCCGCGCGCGCTCTGGCCCGCCGCCGAACAGGCCGATCTCGCGGGCGCTGGAGCCGACGATCATCGGCTTCACCGTCGGGTCCTTGAGCAGGACCTCAGGCGCCTCGGGCAGCACGCGCCCGTCGATCACCGCCTGGGTCCAGATGAAGCTCTGGTCGTCGATGGGAGCCGTCAGGCTCTCGGCCGCCTTCAGCAGCTCGGCGCCGGAGACGCGCCTGAGGTCGCCCAGCGAGCTTGCGCCGACACGACGCGCCAGGTCTTCGCCGATCGCCTCGTTCTGCTTCAGGGAGCGCGGCGGAAAGCCGAAGCCCGGCGTTCCGCTCTGCAGGATCCCCCGTGCGAACAGGCCCCACGCCTCCGGGCTCAGCATCACGAGACCGACGTCCTGGCCGCCGGCCGAATGGCCAAACAGGGTGACATTGGCCGGATCGCCGCCAAAGCCGCCGATATTGTCGCGCACCCATCGCAGGGCCGCGATGATGTCCATCAGGGCGTAATTGCCCGAAGCCCCGCCCTGCTCGGCGCTCAGGCCAGGATGCGACAGGAAGCCGAGGACGCCCAGGCGGTACTGCACGCTGACCAGCACCACGCCCTGGTCGACCAGAGCGGACTCCACCGTACCCGCGCCCGAACCGGCGTGGTTGGCGCCGCCGTGGATCCAGACCATCACGGGCAGGCGCGCGCCCGGCGCATGGCGCGACGAGCGGATGTCGAGGTAGAGGCAGTCCTCGCTGGAGCGCGCGGCGTCCGCCGCGTTCCATCCGCGCGAGGTCTGCAGGCAGGCGGGGCCCGAAGCGCGCGCTGCTCGCTCGCCGTCCCACGACGGCATCGGTTGCGGGGGCTTCCAGCGCAGATCGCCCACCGGCGGGCGGGCGAAAGGAACGCCCAAGAAGGCCTGGCTTCCATCCGCTCGTGCCTCGCCGGCCAGCAGGCCGCCAACCGTCTGTATGCGGACGGTACCGGCCGCCGCGGGCGCCGCCACAGCCAAGACAGCCGTCAGGAGAACGCCCGAAGCCCTCTTCACGAGGCCACGCGAAGCCGGGTGTCGGCGCGAGCCAGGGCCGTGCTCAAGGCCTCGATGGCGCAGACGATGTGGTAGAACGAACTCGCCGGCGCCGCCTCGTCGATCATCCGGCCCTCCGGCGTCAGGCGATCGAACCAGAGACCGGGCGTCGGCGTGGCCAGATAGGCCTCCAGCCCACGGACGGCTTGGGCCGCCAGCGCCCAATGCTCGGCCTTGCCGGTCTCGATCGCGGCCAGGGCGTGGGCCTTGATGCGTTCGGTCTGCGGCCACAGGCGCGCTTGCGCGTCATGCGGCGAGAAATCGTCGAGCAAGGCGTTGATCGCGACGTTGCGCCCCCTGTCGACGCCATGCCGCTCGCCGATCTCGATCAGCCGCAGCGCGGCCTTGCGACAGGCCTGGGCGTCGGCCGGATCATCTGCCAGCCCCGCCCAGCGCAGCAGCAGCCAGGCCCATTCGAACTGATGCCCGGGTTCGACGATGCGCCCTGCCAGACCCGGCGCCGGGCGCCAGGCGTCATCGAACGTCTCTCGCAACGCGCCCCGGTCGTCGATGAAGACCTCAAGGGCCAGCGCCTTGATCTCCATGGCCAGGTCGCGCCACTCGCCGTCCCCATCGGCCTCGATCCAGGCCAGCGCGGCCTCGAACAGGTGCATGTGCGGATTGGACAGCAGCACTCCGTCGGGCGGAAAGGTCGAGTGGAAGCCGGCCACGGGATGCCGGAACGCGGTCAGAACCGCATGTCGCAAGGCCTCGGCGCTGACCTCGGCGGCCGGCCCCAGCACGACATCCATGTCCGCCAGGGCGAACAGGGCGAAGGCCTGATCATAGAGCACGGCGCTGTCGTCCAGCACCCTTCCGTCGTCGTCGACCGCCGCCCGGATCAGGCCGCTGGCCTTGACGTAGCGGGTGAGAAAGGCCGCCAGACCGCGACGCACGGTCCGTTGATCGACAACGGCTCCCAATCGCTCGGCGCCGACCAGGGCGTAGAGTTGCCTGGGCTGCACCCTGGCCCGGCGGACGCTCGTGATCGGACGACCGTCCTGGCCGAGCTTTTCCTCGAAAGCCCCCGAGGCGTCGACGCCGGCCTGGCTCCAGAGCGGGATCGCCGCCTCGGCCAGCCAGCGCTTCAGCCGGCCGCAGGCGGCGCGGGCCTCGTCAAGCGGCGACATCGCCGGCCCAGTCGGCCTGGCTCCACAGGCGCGCGGCCCCGCGCACGCCCGAGGAGTCGCCCCAGCGGGCCTTGACGATGCGGCTCTCCCAATTGTCGGTGAAGACGTGCGGCCCGACCAGCGCCGGCAGGCGCTCGTAAAGCAGTTCGACGTTCGACATGCCGCCGCCCAGCACGAAGACGTCCGGGTCGACGATGTCGGCGATGACCCCCAGGCCGCGGGCCAGGCGGTCGAGATAGCGGTCCAGCGCTCCCTGGGCGACCGGGTCGCCCAAAGCGGCGGCCTCGACGATGGCCGCGCCGCTGAGATCGGCGCCGCCGTGCTCGCGGAAGTCTCGGCGGAAGCCGGTGCCGGAAATCCAGGTCTCAAGGCAGCCGTGGCGGCCGCACCAGCATTGCGGGCCGGGGCTCTCCTCGGCTTTGGGCCAGGGCAGCGGCACATGGCCCCACTCTCCCGCCACGCCGTTGGCGCCCTCGACCAGCTTGCCGTCGATGGCCAGACCGCCGCCGCAGCCGGTGCCGATGATGACCGCGAAGGTCACGCGCGCGCCGGCCGCCGCGCCGTCGACCGCTTCCGACAGGGCCAGGCAGTTGGCGTCGTTGGCCAGGCGGATGGGGCGCTCGAGGACGGCCTCCAGATCCTCCCGGAACCGGCGGCCGTTCAGATAGGTGGTGTTGGCGTTGCGGATCAGGCCCGTGCGGGGCGACACCGAGCCCGGCGCACCCACGCCCACCGTGCCCCTGCCGCCGACCGCGTGCTCGGTGCGCTCGACGAGATCGCGCACCACCTTCAGCGCCGCATCGTAGTCGCCGGGCGTGGCGGCGCGGAGCGTCGACAGCACGCGCCCCTCCGGCGAGAGGGCCGCGGCCTCGATCTTGGTTCCGCCGAAATCGACCCCGATCTGGATCACCCGATACTCCCTCGTCGCACGCGTCATCACCGGACGCCGCAACCTCCAGCGGTCAGAGGCTTACCTTGGGTCCGCCAACCGCGCCAGATTAAAAAAAGACTTTTTATTTATTCATACTACAAGTCAGGGCGTGACCTTGATCATCACGACGCCATGGGCCGGCGCCTCGGCCGAATAGCCGCCCTTGCGAACGCCCAGGTCCTTGCCCGCCCACAGATCGCGCACCTTGGCCGGAAGGGTTTCGGGGTAGTCGAGCATCGCCCAGTCCACGCCGATCGTCGCCGGCGCCTGGCCGCGGTTCAGCAGCACGACCGCCCGGCCGCCACCCTTCAGGGGCCGCGCCCAGACCTCCAGGTCGCCCTGTTTGGACACCCGCCGCCCCTGGGCGCCGAGCGGATCCTGGTCGACGGCGATGACCTCCTTGTTGGTCAGGATGGCCTTGGTGTCGGCGTCCATGTGGCCGATGTCGTTGCCGGCGACCAGCGGGGCGGCCAGCATCGCCCAGAGGCTGAAGTGCGCCCGGTACTCCTGCGTAGTCATGCCGCCGTTGCCGACCTCCAGCATGTCCGGATCGTTCCAGTGGCCCGGCCTGGCGTGCGGGTAGAGCTCGACCTGCTTGTCGAGGATGTTCATGACGCCCAGGCTGTAGCCCTTCACGCCCTCCCAGGCGTCGTAGATGTCGCCGGTGGTGCGCCAGAGGTTTCCGACCGACGCGCCCCAGGTCCAGGGCTTGGAATTGCCCCACTCGCAGATCGAGAAGACGATGTCCCGGCCCGAGGCCTGAAGGGCCGCCGACATGATGTAGTAGGACGACGGCGCGTCCTGCGTGCCGGCCATGCACCAGTCGTATTTCAGGTAGTCGACGCCCCAGGCGGCGTACTGGCGGGCGTCCTGGTACTCGTAGCCGCGGCTGCCGGGACGACCGGCGCAGGTCTTCAGGCCGGCGTCGGAATAGATGCCGAACTTCAGCCCCCTGGAATGGATGTAGTCGCCCAGCGCCTTCATGCCGCTGGGAAAGCGCTTGGGGTCGGGCTGGATGTCGCCGCGAGCGTCGCGCTCGCCGTGCCAGCAGTCGTCGATGACGACGTATTCGTAGCCGGCGTCCTTCATGCCCGAGGCGACCATGGCGTCAGCCATGCGCCTGATCAGGGTCTCGTCGACGTTGCAGCCGAACTTGTTCCAGCTGTTCCAGCCCATCGGCGGGGTGCGGGCCAGGCCGTTGTCGGGCAGTGGCGGCGGCGGATCGTCGGCCAGGGCCGGAGCGGCGGACGCGAGCAGGGACGCGGCCGCCAGGGTCGAGACGAGGCGCTTCATGGGTTCACGCTGGCGATGGGGTGAAGAGAAGGACGGTCCGCCGGTCCCTTGGCTCCCGCTTGCAGGAATCTTGGGAAAGGCGCGGGTGAACCGGCGGACCGCGAGGCGACGAGGGCCTCAGTCGATCAGGCGGGGAAGAAAGCGGTTGGAGGGCGCGAAAGCGCGCCGGGGCCGTGCCCGAAGATCATGTTTGCCTCCCCAAGTCCTGCGCCGCGTCCTTGGTGGCGCGGGCGGCTGGCTTGAGACGGAGGTGACCACGGCGGCCCGGCGGCCGTCAATAGAATAAATAAATTTGTTTTTCTTTTTACCGCTACCTCAATGGATCCAGGTGACGCCCACCCGCAGGCTGCGCGGCGCGTCGTAGCTGGTGATCCCATCGCCGGTGCGGCCCGTGGCGACCTCGGCGTCCAGCGCGTTGCGCAGGTCGAGCTCCAGGCGCGTCGAGGCGCCCAGGGCGTAGCGGGCCGACAGGTTCAGGGTCGTGGCCGCCGCCAGCCGGCGCGTGTTGAGGTCGTCGTCGAAGCGCGCGCCCTCGTGGCGGGCGGCGAGGAACAGGTCCAGGCGCTGACCCGCGCGCCATTCCAGGCCGGCCGAAGCGGCCACGCGCGGCGCCTGGGCCGGACGCTTGCCGGTCAGCTGCGGGGCCTGCGCGCCGCCATCGACCTCGGCGTCGGTCGCCATCGCCGAGCCGGTCAGCACGAGACGCTCGCCGAGGCTGGCGCGGCCTTCGACCTCCAGCCCGACCGCGTCGATGCGGCCGACGTTCCGGCGCTGGCGCAGCACGCCGCCAACCGGGATGAAGCCCGCCGTCGGGAAGGTCGCCGGCCCCTGCCCGATCGTGACGTTTGCCACCGGATCCTCCAGCCGGTTGACGAACAGGGTGGCCGAGAGGCTCGCCCCCTGCCCTTCCAGGCCGGTCCCGGCCTCGATCCCGTACAGGCGCTCGGGCTTGAGGGCGGCGTTGGCCTCGGTCACGTCGTTGCCCACCCGGAACGGCCGATGCAGCTCGTTGAGGCTGGGCGGGCGGAAGCCGGCATAGGCCGCCGTGCGCACGAAGCCCGCGCCCAGGTCGCGGCGCAGGCCGACCCGGCCCGTCGGCGTGGTGGCGGAGCGGCCGGCCGGCGTCTCGTCGAGCGTCGAGCCGCCCGTCTGCAGGTCGTACTCCCGGCGACGCGCGTCGAAGGCCCGCCAGTGGTCCAGGCGCAGGTCGCCGGTCAGCAGCCACGGCCCGGCGGTCCAGCTGGCGTCGGCATAGGCGCCCAGGGTCGTGGTCCGCCCGCCCGCCTCGCGCAGGCGGGTGAACTGGCCGCCCATGTAGCGGAAGCGCTCGTGGGTCTGGCCTTCGGCGGCGCGCAGGTCGGCGCCGACCTCCCACTCCAGCGGCCCGCGCACGCCGCGCAGGGCGGCGTTGAAGCCATAGCCGTAGGCCGGCGTCTCGAACTGGTCGTTGGCCGGCGTCGTGAAGGCCCGGCCCGCGCCGACCGCGACCGAACGGTTCTGCAGGTCGCTGACCAGGCTCCAGGCCTGCAGCCGCCAGCCGTTGCGCCCCTCGGCCGGCGCCTGCGCCAGCGTGAGGCTGGCCTGGGCGCCCCGCGAGCGGGAGTCGGCGCCGACCAGGCCCGAGCGGCGGTTCTCGTCATAGGCGGCGATGCGGGCGGCCACGGCCGGGCCGGCCGCAAGGCGTGCGTCGTAGCGCAGGGCCGCCGACCAGGTATCGAGCGCCAGGGGCTCGTCCGCCGCGCCCCTGCCTTCGCGCACCGGCGTCCAGCCGTCGGAACGCTCGGCCGTCACGCTGGCCAGCAGCCCGCCGCCGCCCGCATTGACCGCCGCGCGGCGATAGCCCAGGCCGCCGCCCTCGACGCCGGCCTCCAGCACCGGCCCGCCGCCGTCGCGCCCGGTCAGGGCGACGACGCCGGTCAGGGCGCCCGCGCCATAGGCCTGGGCCCCGGCGCCGCGCACGATACGGACGTCTTGCACCGTCTCGGACGGCAGGCCGCTCCAGATCACCCAGCCGCCGAAGGGATCGTTCTGCGGCACGCCGTCCAGCGTGATCAGCGCCCGCCCGGCCCCCGAGGGCGCGATGGCCCGCAGCGACAGCCCCTGCGTCGTCGGATTGGCGGCCAGGCTGGACGTCCGCCGAAACAGCGACACGCCCGGCGCGCGCGCCAGCTGCTCGTCGAGACGCGGCGAGCGGGCCCAGGCCGGATCGGCCAGGGCGGTGATGGAGAACGCCCCCTCGCCGGCCGAGGGCGGCAGGCGGGCGCCGGTGACGACGACTTCCGAGACCGGGGCTTCTGGCGCGGGCGCGGTCTCGAAGGGGGCGTCGAACATGGCGGCTCCGGAGGATTGAGAGTCGGCGCAGCCTATCGTCGCCCCGCCGCAAGGGAACACCCGGCCGGGCAAAAGCCGTCGGCCGTCATCAATCCGTTTTGAAATCGTCGCATAAGCCCTCGCGCGCGGCCGCACGGCTTGCGCGCGGTTTCCCGGGGGACAAGTCGGATGACCCATCTTCGCGCCAGCGCCGCCGTCGGCGTGCTCGCCTTCCTGCTCGGCGCCGGATCGGCCCTGGCCCAGGCCCCGGCGGTCGCCCCCGTCGTCGCCACCGCGCCGACGGTCGAGGGCGGCGCCAACGGCGTGGCCCTGATGCGCAATCCGGCCGCGCCGGAAAAGAGCCTGATCGCCGCGACCGGCGAAGGCGGCGGACTGGAGCTCTACGGCCTCGACGGCAAGAAGGTCGGCGCGATCCCCGGCGGCGAGGTCTATGGCGTCGACGTGCGCGACCTGGACGGCAAGCCGCTGCTGGCGCTGCTGGACCGCAAGGGCGCCCGCCTGCGCCTGGCCGCCTACGACTTCGCCGCCGGAACCTCCGCGAGCCTCGACGCCAAGCCCCTGACGCTGGACTACGCCGGCGAAGGCGTGTGCCTGCATCGCTCGCCCCGCGACGGCTCGCTCTACGCCTTCACCCTGGGCGTGGCCGGCCAGATGGACCAGTGGCTGCTGTTCCCCACCACCGAGGGCAAGCTGGATGGACGTATCGTGCGCCGCCTGCACCTGTCGTCCGAGGCCAAGTACTGCGTCAGCGACGACGCCGCCGGCGCGCTCTACGTCGCCCAGGAAGCGGTCGGCGTCTGGCGCTACGACGCCGATCCCGAGGCCGAACCCGTGCCGACCCTGGTCGACGCCAACCGCCTGGGCCACGTCGCCGGCGAGGTCGCGGGCCTGGCCCTGGTCGACGGGGGACCGAGCGCCCGCTTCCTGGTGGCCGCCAACGCGACCGCCGGCGACTACAACGTCTATGACCGCGGCCGCGACGACGCCTTCGTCGGGACCTTCCGCATCCAGGCGGGCGACCAGAACGCGGTCGAGAACCCCTCGGGCCTGTTCGCCCTGCGCGCGCCCCTCGGCGATCGCCTGCCGGCCGGCGCCCTGCTGGTCGCCGACGACCGCAAGGCCGACGCGAACATGAAAGCGATCTCGTGGGCCGACGTCGCCGCCGGACTGAAGCTGGCCGTCGGCGACGCGGCCGGGTCCAAGCCCGCCAAGGGCTTCGCCGCCGTGCAGCCGATCATGGAGACCAGGCCCGTCGACCATGACGGCGACGCCGCCGACGATCCGGCGATCTGGGCCAACCCCGCCGATCCGGCCAAGAGCGCCATCATCGCCACCGACAAGAAGGGCGGCCTCCTGGTCTACGACCTGTCGGGCCAGCCGCTGCAGTACCTGGCCGACGGCAAGATGAACAATGTCGACCTGCGGGCCGGCTTCAAGCTGGCCGGCCGCGAGACGATCCTGGTCGCCGCCAGCGACCGCACCCACAAGTCGATCGCGCTGTACACGCTGGACCCGGCGACGCGGCAGCTGACCTCGGTCGCCGACGGCGTGCAGGCCACCGGGCTTTCCGATCCCTACGGCCTTTGCATGTATCGCGGCCGCAAGGGAGAGACCTACGTGTTCGTCGGCGATCCCGACGGCCTGGTGCGCCAGTGGAAACTGGTCGCCCAGGCCAACGGCAAGGTCCGCGCCGTTCCGGTGCGCGACGTCAGGTTCGACACCCAGACCGAAGGCTGCGTCGCCGACGACGAGACCGGCGCCCTGTACGTGGCCGAGGAGGACGTCGCCCTGTGGAAGCTCGGCGCCGAGCCGACCGACCGCAAGGCGCCCAAGGCGATCGACCGCGTGGCGTCCAACCCGGCCCTGAAGGACGACCTGGAAGGGATCGGTCTCTACCGGCAGGCGGGCGGCAAGGGCTATCTGGTGGTCTCCAGCCAGGGCAACAACAGCTACGCCGTCTATCGCCGCGAAGGCGACAACGCCTATGTCGGCAGCTTCTCGGTCACCGCCGACGGGGCCAAGGGGATCGACGGGATCTCCGAGACCGACGGCCTGGACGTCACCAGCGCCTCGCTGGGCGCGGGCCTGGAAGCAGGCGGCTTCGTCGCCCAGGACGGCCGCAACGTCTTCCCGCCCGAGCACCAGAACTTCAAGCTCGTGCCCTGGTCGGCGATCGCCGGAGCGCTGGGCCTGAAGTGAGGTGTAGGGGCTCTCGCTGAAGGGGGAGCTGTCGCGGAGGTCTAGACATCGGCGCTGACCCCCTCCGGCCCTCCGGGCCACCTCCCCCAGAGGGGGAGGATCTAGAGCGCCCAGATGCTCCCCCTCTGGGGGAGCTGTCGCGGAGCGACTGAGGGGGCCGGCGCAGGCATAGGTTCTCGTGCTCCCACGTTCGCACGCGTTAGTTCGGGGAGGCGCGGAGCGGCCGGGCGGAGCCCGGGGACCGTGTGTTTGTTTAGCGTTTCGGCTTCGTCGACCGCTCCGCCGCGTCGTTATTCCGGAGGGCCGGAGGCGCGGGTG